>OGEZ01000059.1_pt1 | contig 130157 bp, 96 predicted proteins | sample 1570831 | NCBI WGS metagenome assembly OGEZ01 (sample SAMEA2582059, study PRJEB24529) | metagenome | biome: Human gut stool | place: China | collected 2011 | reverse complement strand
CCTTGTGTTGAACGTCAGGTTCTTGAACTGGTGCGATTCGTCTATGAAAATATGGTCGATGCCCATCTGCCTGAAGTCCACCACATCGTCCGTCCTCGACTTTATCGCGTGTTCCACCTTCTCCAGCTTGGCTTGCAGGTTGAACTTGCGTTTCTCCAGTCCTCTCAGCATCGCACGTGACACGTCCTTGCCCTGCGAGCGCAGCACTTCCAGATTTTCCTCCACCGTATCCAGCTCTGCCTGCAGGATGCGTTGTTGCAGTTCCGGCGACTGCGGGATTTTTCCGAACTGGTCGTGCGACATGATGATGCAGTCATAGTCATTATTCTTGATGTTGTTGAAGAACCGCACGCGGTTGGCGGCCGAAAAGTCCTTTTCCGAGGCATACAGGATACGTGCGTTCGGATAGGCTGTCTGATAGGTCGCCGCAATTTCAGAGACATTCGCCTTCAGCCCGATAATCATCGGTTTGTGGGCAAGCCGGAGACGTTTCATCTCATGTGCTGCGATGCACATTATCAGCGTCTTGCCGGTTCCAACCTCATGGTCGCAGATCCCGCCTCCGTTCTGTTTCAGCATCCAGACACAATCCTTCTGTGATGGGTAGATGCTTTTCACACCCCGGCTTTCCAGCCCCTTCATGTTCAGGTCGGGAAATGTCTGGTGCGAGCCGTCATATTTCGGTCGAACGAAGCAGTTGAACTTCCGGTTATACATGGTCGTCAGACGCTCCTTGAACTGTGGCGACTGTTCCTCCAGCCACTCAGTAAAGCCGTTACGGATTTCGTCAATCTTTGCGTTGGCGAGCTGGATGCCCTCGCTGTCGCGTGCCTTGATGTCGTTTCCGTTCTCGTCCTCGCCGACCTTCTTCATCATGTCGGGGCAGGTGTTGTGCAGGGCGTGTTTCAGCAGGCTCATGCCGTCATAGTTCCGGTAATAGCCCTTTACACAGAACTCCTCCCATATTTTCATGTTCTTGCAGGCACATGCCACCGAAAACTCGTCAAGGCTCGGCGAATAGGAGATTTTCACTTCCGTGTCAAACAGATGGCTCATGTAGGCGGCATAGATGCCTGTCGGAATCCATCGCTCGCCGAAATTGAAGTCCAGTTCCTCGAAACCGATACGCTGCGGCGTGGCGGCTTTCAGGGCTTCAAGAGACTGCCCCGCATCCGCAAGCCGCTCATGTCCGGGATGGTCGTTTATCCATTCTTCCACACGCTCCGCCTTCTCTATCACGTTTCCGGCTATGAAACGGTCCTTTATCTCATAGCCCGAAACAAGCGGGTTGTAATAGATACGTCCCTGCAGGGCTCCGAGCAGTTCCTCTTCCGTGCTGTCGGTTATGGCACGCATGAAGTCGAGGTCTATGCCGCCATATCTGTTGAGCGAGGCGGACAGGGCTTCTTCGGGCGACCCGGCATTGACGTATGTTTCCACCGAAAAGGAAACGGGACGCTCGAAAATGTCCGCTTTCACGAATTTCCCCTCTTCGGCACGTTCCAGTGCAAGGACGTCACGCCCGGAGGCATCCATCATCAGAAGTTTTGCATTCTGTCTGGCGTTCAGGTTACCGTAACGCATCACGAACTCGTCATAGGACACGTTCAGGTATTCACGCTGACGGCTGTCCTCCGTCTGGTTTTCCGCCTCATTCCGGTACAGGCGTTCATAGGCGTCACGGATGGATATATACAGCAGGGCCTTTTCCTTCTGGTAACCTTTCAGGTCAAGCGGGTGGAAGGTGGCTCCATAGGGGGTGATGCCCCTCAGATACCCGACGGCGGTCCCTTCCGCCACCATTGAGCCGTCACGGTGATGGGCTTCCACCGTCCCGCTGTACGGGTGCGGTGTCAGGTCGGCAGCTTCCTCCTTGGCAGGTTCCGTATCATATTCCGGGAACAGCGAAGCGGAGGTTGTTCCCGTCTGTCCGGACTGTACGGACGGATTCTCAGCCGTAGCGGTCATGCCTTCCGGCAATGGGCTTTCATCTTCCGGTGCCTGTTCTGACCCGGGTGTCATGTCAGCCTGATGCACCGGTCGGGAATCCGACGATGGCACAAACGCCGGGTCGAGGGTATCCTTCATGCCGGACTTCGCAAGCAGTTCCTGTCTGTGTTTCTCCGCCTCATGCCTGAGCTGGATACGCACTTCGGGGGTAAGGTGCATCATGGTTTCGTAAAAACCGTTGATGGGCGGGTTTTCCTCCCAGTCTATATCCGCATATATGTCGTCCGGATGGGCTTGGGCTGCCGTTTCTTTGGCTTCCGCATCTTCCGCTTTCACATCTTCCGCCTTTTCGCCTTCAGTCTCCTTTTGCGGGGAAACGGCAGGTGCAGCCGCCGGTTCATCCGTAACCTTCGGCGTAACCTGTGCCTGTTTCTTGCCGTTCTTGTCCTTTGACTTGGCTGCGGACTTTTTCTTTTTGCCCGAAAGAGCCTGATTGCGTTCCTCTTCCGTATATTCCCACAGGTCAAAGAGTGTCAGCTGCACGGTTGGAGCCTGTTCCGGCTCATGCGTCCCGGTCTCCTGTCTTTCCGCAACCGGTTGTGCCTTTTCTTCTGTCGCTGCATCCCTGTTCTCCGGTTGCTGCCGGACGGGTTCAGGTTCGGGAACTGACCTTTCCGCCTTCACTGTTTCAGTTTCCGGTATGGAGATGCTCATGGCGGATTGTACGGTCTGTTCCGCCGCTGTCCTGCGTCCCTGATAAAGTTCCATGTCCAGACGTTTGCGCAAGTCCTCCGCAAGCATCCTGCCCAGGTCTGTCGCGATACCTTCCACACCTCCGCTGTGCGTATATATCATGGCGGGTTTTCCGTACGGGTCGGTACTCCTCTTTGCATCGGTATGTACGATACGTTCCGTGTGGTAGGCAAAATAGGCGTTCTCCGTCAGTCCGCCGTTATGTTCCGTCTGTATGATGGTCAGTACCCTCTCTTCCTGTGTCAGTTCCTTCTTTTGCAGGTCTTTTTGCAGGATGATCAGGTCGCTGCCGGCTTCCGTACCCGCATTGTCGGTAAACAGGTTGTTGGGCAGGCGGATTGCCGATACCAGATTCGCCTTGCTGAACATCTCGTTCCTGACGGATACCTTCGAGCTGTTCAATACCCCCTGCGAGGTGATGAACGCCACGATGCCGCCGTCACGCACCGCATCCAGACCTTTCAGGAAGAAATAGTCATGGATGGCTTTCTGTGCCGAACGTCTGCCAAAGGATGCGCTGCGGCTGAACTCCGCATCGAACACTCCGAAATCCCCGAAAGGGATATTGGAGATGGCAAGGTCAAAATGGTTCAGAAACGGCTTTTCGATTTTCTCGAAACCCATCGTGCGGATTTTCTGTTCCGGGTAAAGGCAGCCCAGCAGCTTGCCCGTCAGCAGGTCCTTCTCGAAAGCCATCACATCCGCCTGCGGCTGGTATTGCAGCACCGCATCCACAAAAGCGCCCGTCCCGGCGGACGGTTCCAGTACGCGGTCGGGACGCACCTTACGGTCATACAGGGCTTCAGTTATTGCACCCGTAATTTCCGCCGGCGTGTAGAATGCCGTCAGTACCGATGATTTCAGCGAGTCCACATAACTTTTGTATTCCCTTTCATCCCGGCTGTTCTCACGGATCAGCCGGTGCAGTTCGATGGTCGGGGCAAACAGGTCGAGGTCAGATTTCGCCCAATGGACGGCATCCGTCAGTTCTCTGGCGGGATTCAGTATGCACTTCAGTCCCCCGAAGCCGCAATACCTTTCCAGCAGCACACGTTCACGCGCGGTGGGCGTGCGCTGTTCCTTCTCCAGTGTGAATGCCGTCCGTATCGCCTCGATGTTGTCGCGCAGTTTCTGCTTGCGGTTAAATGCCATACTCCCTCAGGTAAAGGACGACGGCTCCCGTCAGCTCCGTATAGAGCAGGTCATAGTCGGACGACAGGGCGAACTGGTCGTCTGACAGGTCGTAAATGGAGAATACGTTGCCCACAAGCGGCAGCAGTTTCTCTACGAAGCCCTCACGCGCGTCTTCCGGAATCTCTTCATGAAACTCGCTTTCCACGACTTCACGCAGGATGGCGTATCGGGAATAGTGCAGGCCGTGGACGAGTGCGGACATGGCAATCTCCTGCGCACCGTCGGGAGTGTACCCCTCAAGCCTTGCACGCTCATAGGCTTCTGCGGCTTCATCGGCACGCGCCTTCACGAAGGCGGCATCGGAAGCCTGTTCAAACTTGTTTTCCTTGAGATAGTTCAGCAGATACAGACCGTAATAGGAAAGTTCGGTCTGTTCAAGATTCTTCTTGTTCATTTTTACAATGGATTTAGTGATTTGACAAATGGCCGGATATACGGGGAAAGGGAAGAAAAAGGCACCCGGTATCCCTCCGAGTGCCACCACTAAATCCAAAGTCTTGATCAGTATGATGATTTATGAACCTTGAATCAGTGGCAAAGGTAGTCCAATCCGGATGAAAAACGAAATAATTTCCGCTGATAATTCTTCCGAAAGGCGGATTACCCCTTACTTCCCATTCCTCACTTTCTCTTTTTTGCGGATGCCGCACCGTCCTTTCTCTCCGGAAAGACAAAACCGGTGTTGAAGTCGGCATCAAAGACCAGGGCGGCATCGAAACGCTTGCCCTGCTTGTTCTTGAATCCCTTCAGGACACCCGTCTTTCCCTTTGTCAGCAGTTCCCTGATTTCATCGTCGGTAAGCATCCTGTTGGCTTTCAGCCTGAATATGGGCAGGCCGCATTCCGTGTTGTCGCATCGTACCACCTTGCCGAAGAACTGCATCCTGCCCGTTCCGCACTTGGGACACGTGCAGCCTGAATCCTTTTTCCCGAACAGCTTTTCGCACGACAGCAGTTCGGAGGTGATGGACGTCGCATATTCCTCAATCTCCTTGCGGAACTTTCCGGCAGGCACCTCTCCGCGTTCGATGCACGCCAGTTCCTTTTCCCATTCGCCGGTCATGGCTACGTCGGCAATGCGCATGGTCTTGACAATGGAATAGAGGGCAAGCCCTTTTTCTGTGGGCACAAGGCATTTCTTCTGCCTTGTCACATATTCGCGGGCAAAGAGCGTTTCAATGACGGAGGCACGGGTGGCGGGGGTTCCGATACCGCAGTCCTTCAGTGCCTGACGCAGTTCCTCGTCCTCGATTTCCCTGCCGGCCGTTTCCATCGCCGAGAGCAGGGTGGCTTCCGTATGGAGAGGCTTGGGCTTGGTCTTTCCTTCCGTCATGGAACAGCCGCTTAGGTGCAGCAGTTCCCCTTCTTTCCAGTCCGGAAGTATCGTCTCTTCCTGTTCTTCCTTGCAGACGGCACGCCATCCGGCCTGTTTCACTACATGACCTTTGGCTGAGAACACCACGCCGGAACATTCCACCGTGACAGCTGTCACGTCCTTCACGCATTTTTCCGAAAAGGCTTCTATCATGCGTCCCGCTATCAGATGATACACCTTGCTTTCATCTTCGGAGAGGAACAGGGGCTTTTCTCCCGTAACCAGCAGTGCGTGGTGGTCTGTCACCTTGCTGTCATCAACGCTTCTTCGGGTAGGCTCCGGCTTTTGCGGGATTTTGCCGCTCCATTGTGAGAGCCTGCCGATGAAAGCCAGCAGTTTCGGTATTTCCGCAAAAACATCTTCCGGGATGTATCGGCTGCCGGTTCGGGGATAGGTGACGAGTTTCTTCTCATAAAGTTTCTGCGTGATGTCGAGTGTCTGCTCTGCCGTGAACCCGTACTTCGTGTTCGCATCCTTCTGGAGTGTGGTCAGGTCATACAGAAGCGGTGTTTCTTCGATTTTCTCCTTTCGTTCGACTTTCACGACAGTAGCCGTGTTGCTCTCCTTTACATTATTATATAGGGCTGTTGCGGTTGCCTTGTCCTTCCATTTCTCCACCGACGGCATTTTCACGACCCCGTCACTGTCCTGTACCTTTGCCGAGATATGCAGCTGCCAGAAGGCTTCGGGGGTGAAACGGCGGTTTTCCCAATAGCGTTCACAGATCATCGCCAGTGTCGGCGTCTGGACACGTCCCACCGAGTAGGTTCCGCGTCCGGCTGCGATGGACAGTGCCTGCGTTCCGTTTATCCCCACCAGCCAGTCGGCTTCACTTCGGGCTTTGGCGGCATGGTAAAGGTTGTCATACCTGCTTCCGTCTTCAAGATGTTTCAGTCCCTCACGGATAGCCTTGTCCGTCAGGCTGCTTATCCACAGACGCACGAACGGGACCGTACAGCCGATATAATGATAGAGGTATCGGAATATCAGCTCACCTTCGCGGCCGGCATCGGTCGCCACAATAATCTGCTCGCTGTCCTTGAACAGTCTGGTGATGATTTTTATCTGGGCGACCACGCTGCTGTCCGCCTTGTATCCTTTTTCCGTCCTTACCTGTCTGGGAACAAGCGTGAAGGTTTCGGGAATGATGGGCAGATTGCTGCGTACAAAGCCGTGCAGGTTGTATTCTTCCGGCATGGCGGGCTGGACAAGATGTCCGAATGCCCATGTCACATTATAACCGTTTCCGGTCAGATAACCTTCCTCTCGCTTGCCGGCACCCACGATGCGGGCAATTTCACGTGCCACACTGGGCTTTTCTGCTATGATTGTTTTCATACTGATTTGTTTTGATTCTGTTTTTTATGTTTTTGGATTTAGTGGTGTGCGGGGACTATACCTTCATGCCTTTGTTTTTCTTGGGCTTTTCCTGCTGCTGCTTCTGTGCGTCATCCTTCGGGGCTGACTGTCCCTGCTGCAGCGGCTCTTTGATGTTCTTGGTCGCTTCGTTCGTCTTGCCCTCGCTGTTTACGGCCACCTGTGTCCGGCTTTCGTTCGACGGGGCGACTTTCTGGGCATTGTCCGGATTTTCATCGTAGCGGTACGGGCGTCCCTTTTCCGGATTGAACTTGACATACATGATGGCGTGCTGCCCCTGCTTGTCCGTCACGTTCTCCAGTCTGATGGTCTTGCCTGCCTTGTAGTCCGCCTGCTGCTGTTCCGTCAGGGGCTTGCCGCACCATTTGGTGATGCCGCGGATGCTGCCGTCCTCGTTCGTCCATGTGTTCCTTTTCTGCTGCTTCGCATCCTGCTTTTCAGCGTCGTTCATGTCCGGTTCCAGTTCCGGCAGTTCCGTGTTGTCCTGTTTCTGTACGGTACGCGGGGACTTTCCGGTGCCAGGCACGAACTCGACTCCGCGCTGTTCCACATTCACCTGCAGGGTCGTTACGAACTTCCTTCCGTCATTGCGTTCCACCAGCTTGTCTTTTACCGGCAGCCCCGCACGGAGCATTTCCTGCTCCTGTCTGGTGATTTCCGTCTTTCCGATTCTTTCCGGTATGCGTACCTTGCTGGCAGGGACATCGGTGATTTCGTTCGTCTTGCGGTCAATGCTGATGTACGAGGGGATAATCTCTCCGGTTTCCTTGTCCACAAGGTCAATCACACGCCCCATGTTGCCGGTAGCCTTCAGGTTCCTTTTGTCGTATTCCGAGAACTTGTGTCCTTTGTATTCGTCAAGTTTCTGTTCCTTGCGGATGAAATGCGGTACAAGACCGATGCTGCCGTCCTCGTTTTTCCTGAATGACAGGCGGGCATCCAGTTCAAAGGTTTCCTCCCCGAACTTTGGGGACACTTTCACCAGATCCGACTTGCCGTAGTTGAGCATCTTCTTCAGGTCACCGGACTTTTCAAGCTCCTCACGGTCGATGCCCCATTTCTCTTTCAGTTCCTGCCAGTTGATTGAACTCTCGTCAATGGGCTGATAGCCTTGTCGGGTCTGAGGCTTTTCCTGCGTTTTTTCCTGTTTCTGTTCCATGTTTCCCTGTTTTTGGGTTTCACCCTGTTCCTCTTTCTTCTCTTTTTTCTCTTCTTCCGCCTGCATCTGATAGGGGAATGTGTCCACCTTGTGCGGGGCAAGGATGTCCTTGTTCTGATAAGGATTCTGCAGCAGGTCCTTCATCACTCCCAGAAGTGAATCCACCTGATCCGCCGCTATGCGGTAGAAACCGAAGCGGCTGGGTTCCTTGCATTGCCGGAAGAAGTTTTTGAAAAAGTTGTCGAGCATGTCGCCATGCTTGTCGAACAGTAGAAAATCCTTTGCGTTGTCCAGCCTTGCCGGAGTCCGCTTGGGCGAGCCGTCCGCATTAAGGCCGGCTACCACGCTGATTTCGCCCGTCTTTTCGTCACGGACTATCAGCACGTCCTTTTCGTCGCTTTTCTTTGCCATTTGAATAATTTTTAATTGTTATTTATTAAAGAAATTATGGATACGAGCCTTGTAGAACTCGACATCGTCCTTCTGGAAGTCCTTTACGTGTTCCGACAGGAATTTCAGCACGTCATCTTCGCTGTAATAGGTCTTCTTGCCCAGTATCTTGTAGGGCAAGGCTCCCGTGCTGCGGTAGCGTTGCAGTGACCGTTTGCTTATCTGGAGCAGCAGGCACAGGTCCTGGTTGTCAAAGAGCCGTATCCTGTCCGGCGTGTGTTCCCGTTTTTCCGGTGCTTTCAGGGCAAGCAGCATCTCGTCCTGACGTTCAAGCCTTTCAAGGATGGTTCCCATCCACTGCTCGAACAGTTTCTTTGTCAGCAGTTCCATGTTCATGTCCTCCTTCCTTTCGGCTGCCTGCCGTTTCCGGTGGGCAGTCTGCTGTTATGGTGCAGTTCATCGAGTGTTCTGCCGTCCTCCCGGATGGTATGGGAGTCAAGAATCCTCCGGATTTCCGAGAGCCTGTACTGGCATTTGCGCCGCAGGACCACGTATCTGATACGGTGATCATCCCTCATGCGCTGCAAGGTCCGCTTGCTTACGCCCAGTTCTCTGGCGGCTTCATTCGTGTCGAGAAGCCTGTCCGTATTTTCACGTTTCATCGCCTCCCTGATTTCACGGACATAGCCGGCCACTTCTGCTATCTGTTCCATCATTGCCTTGTATGCGGAACTTTCCATCGTTATCACTTTCATGTTCTGCCTTTTTTTCTTGTTCCTGCGGCAAAGTTCAGCAATAAACAAAAGGGGCTTTAACAACTCACTACGTGGCTCACGTGAGATTTTTTTGAGAAATGGCTCCGTTACCCGGACAAACGGCGCAACAAGTTGCCAGTTAGCGGAATATGGAATCTTTTTCCGCCTGCGTCGTTACCTTTGCACGGAACTAAAATCAAATTCTTATGGAAACGGTATCTATTGAGAAAAAGACCTTCGAGGAACTGATGGCGCAGTGGGACGCCTTTGTGGAAAAAGTGACCGCCTTGCAGCGCAAGGGGGACGGGAAACGCCTTGCCCGTTGGCTCACGGGCGACGAAGTGTGTAACCGGTTACGGATAAGCCAGCGCACCTTGCAGAAACTGCGTGACAAGGGATTCATCGGCTATTCACAGATCGGGCACAAGTTCTTCTACAAGCCGGAAGAAGTCAAGCGGCTGATTCCGCTTGTAGGCATAATCCACCCCGGCGGCAAATAACCGAATATTCACCACTAAATCCGAAGTAACATGAACGAGAACAATGAAATCATCACGATGGAAGACGAAAAGGTCGCTTCCATGTTGCAGAAAATGAAAAAAAGCTCCAGATGGCTCAGCGGGTTTCTGGAGAGTTACCGCCCGCCGCTTGACGGTGAGGTGTACCTGACGGACAAGGAAGTGGCAGACCTTTTACGGGTAAGCCGCCGTACTCTTCAGGAATACCGTAACGAACGGCTGCTGCCTTATATCATTTTAGGCGGAAAGGCGCTGTATCCCGAATCGGGACTGCGTGAGGTGCTGGAAGCGAACTATCGGAAACCTTTCAGATAGCCTCCGACCAAAAGCAAGAACGGACAACCGAATGACGGCTGTCCGTTCTTGCTTGCGTTTGTTCCGTTCTCAGCAATGTCCTCCTTTGGCTATCGGCACAAACAGCATATAGGTATCCTTCTGCTCTTTGGCGTACGCTTTCCGTAAAAGCCACGAACGGAACACATGGGTATAATAGGTATTCAGGCGGAACGCTATCGGTATAATGATTTCAAGGGAATAGACATCGGCATTCAGACCGTTTTCCAGCCGGACATACCGGCACACCTCAAAGTCATTCAGCACGTCCGTTTTCAGGATTGCCCGGATAGCCGCATTAACCGCTGTTGTTGTCACATTGAACAGTTCTCCGATTTCCCATGCCGTCATCCATACATCGTTACCGGTTACGGTTACCGATTTTCCTTCTATGGTAATGATATTTCGTTTCATGATTCTTCTTTTTTAGATGTTGCATCCTTTGAACTCTTCTATGCTGCCAAGACGTGCGACAAGATTTTCCATATCCTGATTGAGCTTTTCTTTTGTAATCTTCGCATAGATTTGCGTCGTCTTGATGCTCTTGTGTCCGAGCATCGAACTCACCGTTTCAATAGGTACGCCGTTTGACAGGAATACCGTTGTCGCCGCCGTGTGGCGGCTCTGGTGCCATGTAAGGTGTTTCGTGATACCGCACCGTTTGGCTACGGCACGTATTCCATACAGGCAGGTCATGTAATGGGGGACAGGGAAAATCCTTCCGTCCTCACACAGTCCGCGGTATTTTTCTATGATTCTTCGGGGCAGGTCCAGCAGGCGGATATTCGATTCCACGCCCGTCTTCTGGCGGTTGATGTTTATCCACTCATGGTTGTCGAAGTATGTACGGATATTTTCCTCACGCAGATTGCGCATATCGGAGAATGACAACCCCGTGAACGCACAGAACAGATACAGGTCACGGTAAAGCTCCTGTTTGGCGTTTTTCAGTTTGCCGTCCATCAGCATACGGATTTCCTCTTTCGTGAGAAACCCTCTTGTCGTTTCCTCTTTCTTGATTTCATATTCACGGAACGGGTCGCGTGTCAGCCATTCATTGTTAATGGCAATGAATACCATTGTCCGTAACGGACACACATAAAGCCAGACCGTATTGGTACAGCAGTGCTTGTCCGTGCGGAGAAACATTTCAAAATCGGAGATAAATGCCGGAGTAAGTTCCTTCAGGGCAATATCCTTCACATGGTAGCGGATATTCAGGAACTCTTGCAGGTGCTTGTAAACGACCAGATATTTTGAAAGCGTGGCTTTGGCTTTCATGCCGGCTTCCACCTGCTTTGCATAATCCTCGTTGTGCTGGCGGAACACCTGCATCAGGGTATGGCAGCGGTGTTCCAGTCCGAGAAAGGCATTCTTCACTTTTTCAGCTGTCACAAAATTGTCACGCTCCATGATTTCCTGATAGTGCCTGTTGATGCTCACACGCATCTTGTCAAGCAGGCGGTTTGTTTCAAGTGCGGCTGAACTTCTTCCCGTGACACGTCCGCCTTTCGTGTCCCACAATTTGGGATCGACCGAAAGTTTGCTGCTGAATTGCGTCTGCGTTCCGTCCACTGTGATACGTCCCATAACCGGTACTGTACCGTCTTTCTTCACTGCCTGTCTTTTCAGGTAGAAGATAACTGAAAATGTACTCTTCATCGTTCTAAAATTTTTTTGGTTTCAAATTTAGTTCGTGAAGAATCCTTCGTCGCTACGCAAATCATTGAGGAATACTGCAATTCTCGTTCACGCCGCATTTTCTTGCGTGAGTTGTTAGTAACTCACTGGAAGTTAGTATTTTCTATATTCTTCCAACCTCATCATAACCTGTTTTGGGCATGGTCACGAATTGGTAACGCTGCGATGTCCTAACTTGGCTTTTTCATTGCTTTTTCTGTCTTTCATTTTTTCAAGCCATCTTCCTAAAACGCCTATCTGCCAATAACTTTGCTACATTTTTCTGTTTATCACTTTTTATTCGTACTTTTGTGGTGAAGAAACGCATAAAAATCAAAAGTGGCATATGAAACGTGTAATCAAACTTCTGATCTATTATCTTGCATATACTTTCGGCATCGGGTGGTTGTTTTATGGAGGATACATGATAGCGCACCGCACGCTTGAAATGCCTCCGGTCACGGACCCTGCTTTCTTCAATCTGAGCGTGTGGGCCCAGCTGCTCGCAACGCTGGCGGTGGGGGTCCATCTGCTGGTGTGGGGCTATGTGAGGCGCGATGACCTGAAGCTGAACTTCCCCAATGCAGGCAAGGTGATGCTGGTTGCAGCCGTATTCATTGTCGGCATGGGGTTCTGGACGAACTATCTAACCGAACTGACCCGGCTTCCCGACAATCTGAAGGCTGTGTTTGAAATGTCGATGAACCATCCGGCGGGCATCGTTTCGATTGTTTTCCTGGCGCCGGTGGTCGAAGAGCTTCTGCTCCGTGGAGCCATACAGGGGCATCTTATGCGGATATGGAAGAATCCGGCATGGGCGATCGTGCTTTCGTCGCTGATATTCGGACTGATGCACGGCAATCCGGTGCAGATTTTCTTTGCGTTTCTCACGGGAGTTGCGCTGGGATGGATGTACTGCCGCACGGGAAGCCTCTTGCCGGGGATGCTGATGCACTTCATCAACAACGGCTCGTCGGTGCTGCTCTATCACCTTTCGGGCGGTTCGGACGAAACCATGGCCGAGTCGCTCGGGACTTATGGGGCTGCGGGACTTGCGCTGGCGGGGGTAGCGCTGACCGTTCTCTGCGTCTGGCTTGTCAAGGCGCGTCTGGTGCCGCGTCAGATTACATGGCATGCCGCGGCTGGCACTGAAAAGAACAAGGAAGAAAATGAACTGACCCTGTAAAATATTCCGAGGCTTATGGAACCGAAAAGCAATTATTCGAAACTGATGGCGGCGGTTTATCTGGTAATGTCCTATCTCGCCGCACTGGTGGTGCTGGAACTTGTATGTTTCCTCACGTTCTATCCGCTGCTTGAAGGACACAGAGGATGGCAGTTGTTTTGCAGCATCGTCTGGCTCTATGCCGGGACGTATGTCTTCTACAGGCTGACCCGCCGCTATACCAAATGGTGGAAGAAGCTGGAGGGCAGGAAAAACGGATGAACGGAAATGTTTTTTGATTTCCGGGGCGATGCGTTATATAATATTTTCTTATATTTGCGGTTGTTAGTCAGAAAAAGATTTTATTATGAAAAATATTCGGTTCAAGGCGGCAGCGGCTTTTTTCCTGATGTCCGTTTCCTTGCCTTCTGTTTCAGCCCAGTCGCTCAAATCCCTGATGCGGATGCCGTTTGATGTTGTCGAGTCTAAATGGGAAATCAACAGCACCAACGGCAATCAGGAACTGAACTATTACAACAAGGATTTTTGTGACTACTATCTGTATCGCCAGCAGGACACGTCGTATGACTTGTCGCCGGGGAAAAACACCATCTTCACAATCCGCGAAAACGAAGCGTTCGACAATCCCTTCAAGAATGCCACCTACTATTCCTATTTCCGCGGGCGTTTCCCGAAAAAGTTCAACGTAGCCTTTCCATACGCGCTTCCGGTAAAGAACGGGGCGGAGGTGTCGTGGAAAACGGATCTGCGCGAGCCGTTCAAGACGCTGAACTTTTCCGTCCGTCAGGGAGATACCGTCTATGCCGTTCGCGGCGGAACGGTGTGCATGACCAACAACGAACGGCAGGTGCTGGTGTATCATTCCGACTATACCTTTGCCGCCTATCTGATGCTGGAGAAGAAGCTTGTGGATCCCGGTACGGAAGTCCTTGCCGGAGAGCCTGTCGGGGTGGCCGGACCAAGCGGCGTATCGGTTTCTTTCTTCTTTCTCGACGAGAACAAGTTTGAAGGGGGACTGGCGTCGGGCTATCCTTACTCGCATTATATGCCGGTGTTCCGGACAAGCGAAGGAGATGTCCGCATGGAAGAAAACAAGACCTACAAGGCGGTCACCGACGATGCCCTTATCATGCAGGAGATGAGCAAGCGCGAGCAGAAGAAATACTTGAAGAACAAGAAATGAAACCTTTCCGAATCTTTATGAAAACGAACTGGATATGGCTGCTGTGCCTTTTCCTCCTGGCTTCTTCTGCCAGAGCGCAATACATCCATGTGGATTATGCAGGCGACCCGCTTGAGGAGAAGGAACAGAAAGAGATTGAAGCGTTTTTGAAGTGTGAGGTGGCTTTTTATAGCCGTTTCGGGCTGCCCGATACACTGTCCATGAAACTTACGGTATTCGAACGCCGCAAAGATGCCATGAAATACGCTGTCAGCATAGGCATGTCTCCGAAGATGCCCTTGCAGAGCGTGAACGGAGTGTATAGCAAGAAGCGGAAAGAAGCAATCTTGTTTGGCAGGGAGAAGGGAAAGAAGCGCAGCCTGTCTGTCATTTACCACGAACTGAGCCATCACCTCACGCTGCAGGTGACGGACAACCGTCCGCCGGCATGGCTTATGGAAGGGCTTGCCGAGTATTTCGAACATTGCGAAATCAAGAAAGGCAGGCTGAAGCATGCGCTTACGTCTTATGAAATTGGCAGGATACGCACCATGTATATGCTGGGCGAAGTGACGCTGAAAGATTTTGTGGACTGCAATCTCAGCATGTTCATGAAAAGCCAGATGACAGACGAAGGCTATGCCTACATTCTGGCTCATGCGCTGACAACCTTCTGGGTAGAGAAAGTCCCTGAAGAATTGTTCGGCCAACTCATCAGGGACTTGCGTAACCGGGCAGACAAATCGTCGGTGTTTGACAAGATCAATCGTATCTATCCCGGAGGGTTCAATAAGTTCGAGCAGGATTTTGCTCAGGAATTCATTGCCGGATAGCATTGTCGAACTCCCGGTGGAATACCGTTACGGCCTCAATCCCTTTCCGGAAGATGTCGAGCGGAAAGTTTTCGTTGGGAGAGTGGATGGCATTGCTCTCCAGCCCGAATCCCATCAGGATGGTCTTGATGCCCAGAATGTGCTCAAAGTCGCTGATGATGGGGATGCTTCCTCCGCGGCGCACGGCCAGCGGTTTCTTTCCGAAAGCCTGTGCGAATCCTTTTTCCGCAGCGCGGTAAGCCGGGTGGCTGATCGGGCAGACGTAGCCTTCGCCTCCATGCATGGGAGTTACGCTTACGGTTACAGATTCAGGAGCGATCGAGCGTATATGTTCGGCAAACAGCTTTGATATCTTTTCGTGGTCCTGATGGGGAACCAGCCGGCACGATACCTTGGCATACGCCTTCGAGGGAAGCACGGTTTTGGAACCTTCTCCCGTATATCCTCCCCATATTCCGCACACGTCGAACGACGGGCGGCAGCTGTTCCTCTCCAGCGTGGAATAGCCTTTTTCACCTTTCAGAGCCTTTACTCCGATAGCGTCCATGTATTTCTGCTCATCGAAGGGAATGCTGGCAATCATTTCGCGTTCGGCTTCGGACACTTCCTCCACATCGTCGTAAAAATGAGGGATGGTGATGCGTCCGTCTTCGTCCGTAATCTGATCTATCAGTCCGCACAGCACATTGATGGGGTTGGCTACGGCGCCTCCGAAATGTCCCGAGTGCAGGTCGCGGTTCGGCCCTGTCACTTCAATCTCCCAGTAGGCGAGTCCGCGAAGCCCTGTGGTCAGCGACGGCAGGTCGGCTCCCAGCATGCTTGTGTCTGATACCAGGATTACGTCGGCCTTCAGCATGTCCTTATGTTCATGCAGAAAGGCGTTGAGGCTCGGCGATCCGATTTCTTCTTCTCCTTCAAGGATGAATTTCACATTGTGTCTGAGCAGGTTTTCGCGGACCAGGTATTCGAACGCCTTTGCCTGTATCATCGACTGTCCCTTGTCGTCATCGGCTCCCCGCGCCCATATATGCCCGTCACGCACTTCCGGTTCAAAAGGCCGGCTCTTCCAAAGTTCCAGCGGTTCGGCGGGCATCACGTCGTAATGTCCGTAGATGAGTACGGTCGGCGCGTCGGGGCTTACCCGCTTTTCGGCATATACCAGCGGATTTCCTTGCGAAGGCATGACCATCGCCTCGTCCGCTCCGGCTTCAAGCAAGAGTTGGCGCCAGCGCTCGGCGCACGCCAGCATATCTTCTTTGTGTTTGGGTTCGGCACTGACGCTCGGAATGCGGATGAGGCTGAAAAGCTCGTCCAGAAACCGGCTTTCGTTTTCTCTGATGTATTCTTTGATGTCCATGGTAATTATAGATGTGTGGTCTTGTTCAGCAGGTAGAAGTCGAGCAGGGTCATGGCAGTCATGGCTTCCACGATGGGCACTGCGCGTGGCAGCACGCACGGGTCATGGCGTCCGCGGGCCTTCAGTATGGTTTCGTTTCCGTTGATGTCTACTGTTGGCTGTTCCATCAGTACGGTTGCTACGGGCTTGAATGCTACGCGGAAATAGATGTCTTCTCCGTTGCTGATGCCTCCCTGGATACCTCCCGAGCGGTTGGTGCGCAGCCTGATATGCCCGTTGTCGTTATAGAATATGTCGTTCTGTTCGCTGCCCTTCATCTCCATGTCGCCGAATCCCCGGCCATACTCGAATCCCTTGACCGCATTGATGCTCAGCATGGCTTGTCCCAGAGCGGCGTGGAGTTTTCCGAACACCGGTTCGCCCAGTCCTATGGGACATCCTTTCACTACACAGCTGACAACTCCTCCAATGGTGTTTCCTTCGCCTTTGATCTTGAAGATATAGTCTGCCATTTCTTTTGCCAGCTCCTGGTCAGGGCAGCGCACCGGATTGTCTTCGATCCGTTCGAGGTCGTAGGCCGTGTAGTCTTTGTCGAGTTTGAACGGACCCACTTGTGAGGTGAATGCTGTAATGCGGATGCCCAACTGCCTGAGGGCAAGTTTGGCCAACGCTCCGCCAACGACCCTCGCGGTGGTTTCGCGTGCCGACGAGCGTCCTCCGCCCCGATGGTCACGGATTCCATATTTCTGCGTATAGGTATAGTCGGAATGCGAAGGGCGGAACACCTCCTTCATGTTGTCGTAGTCGTTTGAGTGCTGGTTTGTGTTCCATACCACGAAACCGATGGGGCATCCTGTAGATACGCCCTCGTATATGCCGGAAAGAAACTCTACGGCATCTGCTTCCTTGCGTGCCGTGGTGATGGCTGATTGTCCCGGACGCCGGCGCGCCAGTTCGTTTTGGATAAAATCCATGTCAATGGCTATTCCCGCGGGGAATCCGTCGATAACGCCTCCTATTGCTTTTCCGTGTGATTCGCCGAAGCTGGTCAGACGGAATATATTTCCAAATGTATTCACGTTTTTAAAGTTGTTTGTAGTAATAATGTTTATCTGCTTTCCTTTCAGAACCGGCTTCCGGCTCCTCCTCCTCCGAAGTCGCCTCCTCCGAAACTTCCTCCTCCAAAGCTTCCTCCGCTGCCGCGTCCGCCTCCGAAACCTCCGAAGAACGGGCCTCCGATAAACGGACCGCCCCCGCCTCCACGGTGTCCGAGGTCATTGTCGTCTTTCTGCTCCTGTACCCGGTGTATGTATCCGCAGTGGGCGCAGCGGTATACTGTTTCTACTGTCCTTATTCCGGCGATGCGCGAAACGGTGCGCGAAGACACTTGGCGCAGCTTGTAATGACGGCATTTCGGACATTTCCTGCGCTGGCGGATAGTAAACCACAGCAGGATGGGAACGCCGGCAAAGCAGAATGCTAAAGCGACAAGCAGCAGCACGTTGTCGGAATTTTCTTCGGCAGGAGTCGGTGCGCCTTCTTCGTCTGCCAGCACCTGCCTCACGGCCTGTATGCCTGCAACCATTCCTTCGTCCCAGTCGCCTTTGCCGAATGCCGGCAGCATGTAGCGGTCTTGGATGCGTTTGCAGAGAGCGTCAGGGAGAATTCCTTCCAGTCCGTAGCCGGTGGCGAACTGGATGCAGCGTTCGCCGGTGACCAGGAGCACCACCAGTCCGTTGTCTTTTCCTTTTTGTCCTACACCGTTGGTGCGTCCTAATTGGTAGGCGAACTCAAAACAGTCGCCTCCCGCTATCTGTTCTACGGCCACTGCAAGCACTTGGATGCCTGTCTGTTGTTCCAGCGCATAGAGCATGGTGTCCATGACGGCCACAGCATGATCCGACAATACGCGGTCGGGGTTGCTGACGTAGCGCATCTTGTTCTGCAGATGCACCATCGGTATCTCCTTTACCGTATATTCTTTTGCGGCAAGAGGAAGGCAGCACCACACGCACAGGCAGCACCACAGTCCGATGAATGTCAACCGTTTCATAATCCCTGCTGGTTAGAACTTCACTTCGGGAGCTTTCTCGCTTCCTTCTTCTGCTTCAAAATAAGGATGCTTTTCAAATCCGAACATGCCTGCAATGATGTTTTTGGGGAAGTGTCTGATGGTGGTGTTGAATCCGCGTGCCGCTTCGTTGAATTTCCGGCGTTCTACACTGATGCGGTTTTCAGTTCCTTCCAGTTGCGCCTGAAGTTCCTTGAAGTTTTCGTTCGCTTTCAGGTCCGGATACTTCTCCACGGTGACGAGCAGACGGCTCAGCGCACTTCCCACCGCGCCTTGCGCTTGTTGGTAGGCTGCCATGCTTTCAGGCGTGAGATTGTCTATGTCGATGTGTGTCTGTGTGGCTTTGGCACGCGCAGACACCACAGCGTCAAGCGTTTCCTTTTCGTGTGCGGCATATCCCTTTACTGTGTTCACCAGGTTGGGAATAAGGTCAGAACGCCGCTGGTACTGATTTTCCACATTGCTCCATGCCGTGTTGACAACCTCTTCCTGGGTGACGAGCGAATTATAGGCAGACGCACACCACGCAACCAGCATGATGAGGACTGCTGCGATAATGATAGGGGTAATCCATTTCTTTTTCATATGTATGAATATTAGTTTCGTTGGCAAACATACATAAAAATCTCATTTTTTTCATACCTTTGCCGCTAAAATTAGAATGTTGCTATACTATATATGAAGAATATAAGGAATTTTTGCATTATTGCCCATATTGATCATGGCAAGTCGACGTTGGCCGACCGTTTGCTGGAGTACACGAAAACGATTAAGATAACCGAAGGTCAGATGCTTGACGACATGGATCTGGAGCGCGAGCGAGGCATCACAATCAAAAGTCATGCCATTCAGATGGAATATATCTACAACGGTGAAAAGTACATTCTGAATCTGATTGATACTCCGGGGCATGTGGACTTTTCGTATGAGGTTTCTCGTTCGATAGCAGCCTGTGAAGGCGCATTGCTTGTGGTTGATGCTTCGCAGGGTGTGCAGGCTCAGACCATCTCGAATCTTTATATGGCACTTGAGCACGATCTGGAAATCATTCCGGTGATGAACAAGTGTGACATGGACAGTGCGATGCCCGATGAGGTGGAGGACGAAATCATCGACTTGCTGGGCTGCAAGAGGGAAGACATTATCCGTGCTTCCGGAAAGACAGGAATGGGGGTGGAAGACATATTGAAAGCTGTTGTGGAACGCATCCCTTGTCCGACGGGGGACGAGAATGCTCCGTTACAGGCATTGATCTTTGATTCGGTCTTCAATTCGTTCCGCGGAATCATCGCATATTTTAAGGTAGAAAACGGAGTCATCCGCACGGGCGACCATGTGAAGTTTTTCAACACGGGCAAGGAATATGATGCTGATGAGGTGGGCGTGCTGAAGATGGACATGGTTCCGCGGAAGGAGTTGCGTACGGGGGACGTAGGTTATATCATTTCGGGTATCAAAAGCTCGAGGGAAGTGAAGGTGGGCGATACGATTACGCACGTCGACCGTCCGTGTGCGGAAGCAATCGCCGGATTTGAAGAGGTGAAGCCGATGGTGTTTGCCGGTCTTTATCCGATAGAGGCGGATGATTACGAGAATCTTCGGGCTTCGCTTGAGAAACTCCAGTTGAACGATGCTTCATTGACTTTCCAGCCGGAATCGTCCTTGGCTTTGGGATTCGGTTTCCGCTGCGGCTTTTTGGGACTGCTTCATATGGAGATCATTCAGGAGCGTCTTGACCGTGAATTCGACATGAGTGTCATTACTACCGTGCCGAACGTGTCGTATATGGTGTATGACAAGCAGGGCGGCGTGCAGGAAGTGCATAATCCGGGCGGAATGCCTGACCCGACATTGATAGACCGTATCGAGGAACCTTATATCGACGCTTCCATCATCACGACTACCGACTACATCGGGCCTATCATGACGCTGTGTCTGGGCAAACGCGGCGAACTGGTCCGTCAGGACTATATTTCGGGCAACCGTGTGGAACTGCACTATAAGATGCCGTTGGGAGAAATTGTCATTGACTTCTACGACAAGCTGAAAAGCATCTCAAAGGGATACGCCTCATTCGACTATCATCAGGCTGGTTTCCGTCCGTCGAAGCTGGTCAAGCTCGATATCCTGCTCAACGGCGAATCGGTAGATGCGCTTTCTACGCTTACTCATTTTGACAATGCCTATGATTTGGGACGCAAGATGTGTGAAAAACTGAAAGAACTGATACCGCGCCAGCAGTTTGAGATTGCTATTCAGGCGGCCATCGGCTCGAAAATCATTGCCCGCGAAACCATCAAGGCTGTGCGTAAGGACGTGACGGCCAAATGTTACGGAGGCGACGTAAGCCGCAAGCGCAAGCTGCTCGAAAAGCAGAAGCGCGGAAAGAAGCGCATGAAGCAGATCGGTACGGTGGAGGTGCCTCAAAAGGCGTTCTTGGCAGTACTAAAGCTGGATTAGTCGTTTGATAAAAAAGTGCGTGAAACGCTTCTTAAGCGTAAAAGGCATAAAATACAGGGTTGCTCGTTGGTGGAGTTAAATGAATGCGTATTTAACTCTGCCGGCGGGTTTCTTGTTTTTCAATGTCTGGTACGGAATCTTGTTGGCTTTGAATCAATGCAGATAATTCAGGATGCGCACAATCATTGCAGCATTGAGGTTGCTGTCTTTATGGGCAGCGGTGTGCTGTGAGGAATTGCGGGTAGAGTGTTGCGCCTCTGCTCTTTTGGAAGAGTAGCGCTCCGGCTTTTCTCTTCGTGGAGAACTTCGGTGGAATTAGCTCAGCATGAGGATGCTGTTTTCCTTTTTTAAACATTCTGCCGCCTGTTTGGGCATAAATTGTATTTTCGTAAAATATATTAATATTTCTTTGTTGTTGTTCACAATGAAAATTGTCTGCTTTCTATGTTATATTTTTGTGGACTTTTTAATAAAACTAAAGATATGAGAGTTTGTAAGGTAGTAATTTTAACGCTGGTCGTTGGCATGGCGGAGGGATTTGCATTTCCTTCCACAGTTGCAGCCGGTCAGTTGAGGTGGTTTAAGAAGAAAAAGAAGGAGTCGACGGAACAGGTACAGAAGGCATCTCCCTACGAGGATCTTGTGAAAGGCAGCAAGGTTTCAAAAGGAATGTTTTCGGTATATCAGAAAGGGAATGATTATTATTTTGAGGTTCCGGTTTCCTTGCTCGGAAAAGAAATGCTGGTGGTGAACAAATTGCAGCGTGTGCCTTCTGAGTTGAATGAGGCGGGTGTGAACCGCGGAGTAAACTATGAAAATCAAATGGTAAGTATCGAGTGGAATAAGGCGGACAACAAGCTCATGTTTCGTCAGCGCCGTCCGCTTCCTCTTGTTTCTCCCGAAGATGCGATCAGCCAGTCTGTGAAAGACAATTTTATTTCTCCGCTGATTGCGGGCTTTAAGGTTGAAGCTGTCAATGAAGATTCTACAGCGGTGGTCATTAAGGTGAATGATATTTACGACGGCACGGAAACCAGCATCAACAATGTGTTTATCAATATTAATCTGGGAACTTCTGCCATCAAGAATCTTTCGCGGATCTTGTCGATCAAGTCGTTTGCGAACAATGTGGTCGCCACATCCGAACTGACCACCAAGGTGACCGAGGGGACAACCAGTGTTTATGTGACGGTTGAGGTAAGTTCGTCGTTGCTGTTATTGCCGGATGTGCCGATGCAGGGACGTTTTGACAATCAGAAGGTGGGGTATTTCACAAATCCGCTGTTGAGTTTCAGCGACCGCCAGCAGGGAACGGACAAAAAGCATTTCATCACTCGCTGGCGGCTGGAGCCGAAGCCGGAAGACCGTGAGGCTTATCTTTCCGGCCAGTTGGTGGAGCCGGCCAGACCGATTGTTTTTTATATTGACAATTCTACGCCTTATCAGTGGCGTCCTTATATAAAGAAAGGAATCGAGGAGTGGCAGGCCGCTTTTGAGCAGGCAGGATTCAAGAATGCGATTCAGGCAAGGGAGATGTCTGACAGCATTGCAATCGACGCTGACGATGTGAACTACTCTGTGGTGACATACGCGGCATCTGAAAAGAAGAATGCGATGGGACCGTCGATACTGGACCCGCGTTCGGGAGAGATTCTTGAAGCTGACATTATGTGGTGGCATAATGTGTTGTCGATGGTGCGCGAATGGATAACGGTGCAGACAGGAGCCGTTTGTCCGGCAGCGAGAAACGTACAGTTGCCGGACTCGCTGATGGGCGACGCAATCCGTTTTGTGGCTTGTCATGAAGTGGGCCACTCTTTGGGACTGCGTCATAACATGATGGCGTCGGCTGCCTTCCCGACCGATTCTTTGCGGTCTGCCACATTCACTTCGCGGATGAACTCAACATCTTCTTCCATCATGGACTACGCCCGTTTCAATTATGTGGCGCAGCCGGGAGATGGCGTAAAGGTGCTTTCGCCTCATATCGGTCCTTATGACAAGTTTGCGATAGAGTATGGTTACCGCTGGTACGGGAAGAACTCTCCGGAAGAAGAAAAGGATCTGTTGTATGACCTGTTGGGCAAATATAGCGGAAAACTCTACAAATACAGTGAAGCGCAGGACGTGAGGGATGCAGTAGATCCCCGTGCGCAGAATGAAGACTTGGGGGATGATCCGGTGCGTTCTTCTTTGTATGGAATCGCTAACCTGAAACGAATCGTTCCGGAGATATTGAAATGGACGACAACCGGAGAAAAAGGCCAGACATACGAGGATGCTTCCCGGCTTTATTATGCCGTCATAAACCAATGGAACAATTATTTGTATCATGTGCTGGCCAATATAGGCGGCATCTATATCGAGAACACGACGGTAGGCGACGGAGTGAAGACGTATACGTTTGTTGAGAAAAGCCGTCAGAAAGAGGCGCTTCGTTTTCTGATTGATCAGGTGCTGACTTATCCGGCATGGCTCTTTGACACGGAAGTGGGGCAATACACCTACCTGCTTCGTGACACGCCGAACGGAGTGCAGGAAAACGCGCCCGCACAGATTCTGAAGAATGCCCAGGCATATATTCTTTGGGACTTGCTGGGGAATAACAGGCTGATGCGTATGATTGAGAACGAGTATGAAAACGGAAAGGATGCGTTTACCGTGGTTGAAATGATGGATGAACTTCATAGAAGCTTGTTTGGAGTGACTGAGAGAGGGGGAAATCCGGATGTGATGGAACGTTCGTTGCAGAAGAATTTCCTCGATGCCCTGATGACTGCCGCCGCCGAACCGGAGGCCGTGAAAATCAACAAGAAGCTGGCTGGAGGCCACTGCCTGTTTGCTTGCGGTGAAGCAGAGTGTTCAAATGGAGGGAGTGATGAACGGATGGGTGCTCCCCGCGTGCTTAATTTCTACGGAAGCCAGCTTACGCGGATTTCGGATGCGATATCGGTGAAGCGCGGAGAATTGCTGCGTATCAAGAAACTGTTGCAGAAACGCCTTGGAACATCGGATATGGCGGTGCGCTATCATTATGAGGATATGATTCTGCGCATCAATACGGCGTTGGGTATCAACTGATTATTTTTTTTGTTTAACTGCTTGATAAATTTATGACTAAAAAACTTTTTGGCATTTCATTATGCCTTCTGATCAACTTGTTCGCCAGGGCGTATGCCGGCGACCGTATTGTGACCGGAGTGGTGATTTCCGGTGAGGATGACCAGCCGCTGGTAGGTGCATCTGTTTATGTGCCTGCAGAGGAGCTGAAGAGAGTGGGTGATAACCGGACGGTTGTAGCTACTATAACCGATATTGACGGAAAGTTTTCTCTGTCTGTGCCGGATAAGGTGACTGGATTAGGTTTCAAGTATATCGGATTTGAAGATCTGCATATAAAGCTGAAGGAAGACAAAAACGATTATCGGGTAATCTTGCAGCCAATGTCGCACATGTTGGAAGACGTTGTGGTTACGGGATACCAAGAGTTGGAACGGCGCAAACTGACGGCCGCCATTTCAAAGGTGGAAGTGACCGAGTCGATGGTGGGAGCTTCTACAAGCATCGACCAGGCATTGGCCGGTCAGATTGCCGGTGTGTCGGTGACCAGCGTTTCGGGTGCTCCGGGAGCGCCAGCCCGCATACGTATCCGCGGTACGGCCTCGCTGAACGGAACCCAAGACCCGCTTTGGGTGTTGGACGGCATTCCGCTGGAAGGAACGGACATCCCGGCCATGGACGCGAACAATGCCAACGATATTGTCAATATCGGCCAGTCGTCTGTTGCCGGCTTGAGCCCGAACGACATCGAGAACATCACTATCTTGAAAGATGCAGCCGCTACGGCCATTTATGGAGCGCGTGCGGCAAACGGTGTCATCATAATCACGACGAAGAGAGGACGGACCGGCAAGCCTGTCGTCAACTTCAATACCAAGCTGACCTATACGCCGAATCTCGACACTTCGCGATTGAATCTGCTGAATGCCGATGAAAAGGTAAATCTGGAGCTGCAGCTTATGAAAGAAAAACCTTTCCTGATGTGGGACATTATAGAATATCCCGTATTCAGGGAAAAGGGCGAGGTGGCCGCTATCCTGAAGGCGAACGACGAGCTTGCGCTCTACCGCGAACAGGGATGGGACGCGCTGAGTCCTGAAACGCAGGAGGCGATCAACCGGCTGAGGGGAATAAACACAGACTGGAACGACATCCTTTTCCGTGATGCCGTTACGCAGGAATATAACTTCAGCATTTCGGGCGGAACCGAAAAGGTGACGTATTATAACTCGCTGGGATATACCATAGAGAACGGAAATGTGCCGGGCGTGAGCATGAAGCGTTTCAATCTGACCAGCAAGACTTCCTATCAGGTGAACAAGATCTTGAGGCTGGGCATCTCGGTGTTTGCCAACCGGCGGAAAAACACTTCTTTCGTGTCGGATACGTACGGACTGATCAATCCGGTGTATTATTCGCGTATAGCCAGCCCTTATTTCCAGCCGTTCGACAAGGAAGGAAATTATCTGTACGACTACGATGTGCTGGAGGGCAGCGAGCGTGACGAGAAGCAAGGATTCAATATCTTTGAGGAGCGGGCCAATACCGGAAACGAGTCGGTGACTACTGCCATCAACTCGATCTTCAATGTAGACTTGCGCTTCAATGACCAGTGGAAGGTGTCGTCGCAGGTAGGCGTTCAGTGGGACCAGCTTGCGAAAGAGGAGTATGTGGGTAAAAATACATACAACATGCGCAACCAGCGTGAAAACAACACTTACTATAAGAACGGGACGCGCATCTACCTCATACCGGAAGGAGGAATGCTGCGGAATACATCCAGCACGACTTCGCAGATTACCTGGAAGCTTCAGGGAGAATACAAGAATACGTTCGGAAACATTCATGACGTGCAGGTGATGGCCGGTTCGGAAATCCGCAAGAACTGGCTGGAGAACACGGCATCAACCGGGTATGGGTATGATCCGAAGACGTTGACGTTCCAGAACATCGTGTTCCCCGACGAGAGCCGTGCAAACGACTGGAAGCTGAAAAGCAAAAGCTATCAGGAGAATGCTTTCGCTTCGTTCTACGCCAATGGTTCGTATACGCTCATGAACCGTTATACGTTCGGGGCCAGCGTCCGTCTGGATGGCTCTGACCTCTTCGGGGTGGACAAGAAGTATCGCTTCCTTCCCATCTATTCGGCCAGTGCTCTGTGGAGAATCTCCAACGAAACTTTCATGCAGGAAGCGAAATGGCTGGACAATCTGGCCCTGCGCTTTTCATACGGTCTGCAGGGAAACATCGACAAGAACACGTCGCCCTTCCTTGTAGGCATTTACGACAATGTGAGTCTGCTGCCCGGATTTGGAAGCGAGCAGTCCATTGCCATCAACAGTGCGCCGAACAGCAAGCTGAGATGGGAAAAGACCGCCACGTATAATGTGGGGCTGGACTTCTCTGTGCTGAACCAGGCGATCAACCTGAGCGTAGACTATTATCACCGGAAAGGAACGGATCTGATCGGATCGAAAATGCTGCCTCTTGAAAACGGGTTCAGCACCATGACCATAAATTGGGCAAGTATGCGCAACGAAGGTGTGGAAGTGAACCTGCAGACACGGAACATTGCAATGAAAGACTTCTCATGGTACACGACCTTCAACTTTGCATACAACCAGAACGAGGTGCTGAAAGTGATTACGGAGAAAGATCAGACAACGCCGAGTCTGGAAGGCTATCCGGTAGGAGCGATTTTTGCCTTGAAAACGAAAGGAATCGACAAGGAAACCGGGCAGATTCTGCTGGAAGACAAGCAGGGAAATGCCGTGACCGTGGAAGAAATGTTCAAGATGACGGATACCGGAGCGGGTGACGCTTCATACAACATTGGAGCTACCGTGGAAGAGCAGAGGGATATGTATACCTATGCAGGAACGACAGACGCGCCGTATACGGGCGGATTCCTGAATACATTGTCGTACAAGAACTGGGAGCTGAACATCAACTTCTCGTTCAACTTCGGGGCGCATGTACGCACTTCTCCCAGCTATTCCATCACAGACTTTGACCTGGGGCGCAACGTAAACCGGGATATTCTCGACCGCTGGACGCCGGAAAATCCGAACGGTACGCTGCCTGCGCTGGCAACACAAAGAACGAATCCGGCCGACTATTACCTGTTCAATTCGAGAAGGGACATCTATAATTCGCTGGATATCTGGGTGAAGAAACTGAACTACGCCCGCTTGCAGAACCTGCGCCTGGCTTACCGCCTTCCTTCCGAATGGACTCACAAGCTGCGCATCGGCGACGCAACCGTTGCAATCGAGGCGCGCAACCTGTTTGTCATCAGCAGTGACTACAGCAATTATATGGATCCGGAATCGATGGGCAACCTGTATTCCACACCGATACCGAAGTCTGTGACTTTTAATTTGAATCTTAACTTTTAACGTATGATCATTATGATGAAGAAACTATACCAGACAGCATTCTTGGCCGGATGCCTGTTTTCATTGCCTGCCTGCGACTCTTATCTTGATATACAGCCGGTAGGGAAGGTCATTCCGAGCACGCTCGAAGATTACCGTGCGCTGCTTGCCACGGCTTACGACAAGAAAATGAGCGACCGGGGCGTTTGTGAGCTGCGCACTGATGCCGCTTTCGTATCTGCCAGCAGCAGTTATGATGTCAATATCTACCAGGATATCGAAATCTGGAACGATGTGAATCCGGGAGCAAGCACCCGCCAGTTCGGCTGGTCGGATTATTACAGCAACATCTATTATGCGAATGCAATCATTTCCAAGCAGGACGAAATTGCTGACGGAAGCCCTGAAGACGTGAACCAGCTGGTGGGAGAAGCCTATATGATGCGCGGATACATGCATTTCCTGCTGGTCAATCTTTACGGAGAACCTTATACGAAAGCGGGAGGACCCGAAAGCAAGGCCGTTCCCTTGAAGTGGGACATGGATCTGGAGGGAACGCCCGGACGTGTCACGGTGAAAGAAATCTATGATGCGGTGCTTTCGGACATAGCGCGCGCGAAGACGCTGATGAGCAAGGATATATGGGAAACCCAGTATATTTACCGCTTTTCTTCGCTGGCGGCCGAGGCTCTTGAATCGAGGGTATACCTTTATATGGGCGAATGGGAAAAAGCATACCAGGCTGCGGAACAGGTGCTGAAAGTGAAGGCTGACCTGGTTGACCTGAACGCTTCGGGCGGAGAAACGCCGAAGCTTCCCGGCGAATTTGATTCGGCCGAAATGATCAACGCCTACGAGATTATCTGCGGCGAATCGAATGCTCCTTCAATAAAGGTGGCTCCTGCTTTTGTGGAGCGGTATGAAAACGGGAAGGATCTCCGCCGGGCAACGTACTTCTCGCAAAACGATAACGGCAATTACATTTCGGTGAGGGGAGGAAAATCGCAGTACAAATGCTCTTTCCGCACCGGCGAGCTTTATCTGAATGCGGCCGAAGCGGCTGCGCGCCTTGGCAAGTTGCCCGAAGCCCGCGAACGCTTGCTCCAGCTGGTGAAGAACCGCTACACGCAGGCCGGCTATGAAGAGAAAGCGAAGGCGGCAGAAGAGATGGGCCAGGAGGAGCTGGTTCAGGAAATACTGGACGAGCGCATGCGTGAACTCGCTTTCGAAGGCCATTATTGGTTTGACCTGCGACGCACTTCGCGCCCGAGGATTGAAAAGGAAATCGGCGGCAAATCGTATGTGCTGGAGGAGAACGACTCGCGCTATACGCTGCGCATTCCCCAAGACGCCATCGATGCCAATCCGGGACTTCAGAACTGAATGTCTTTCTGCTGAAGAGCCGTATAAGTCTTTTTAGGGGAGCGACGTAGTTGAAAGGCCAGGTCCGGGAACCGTGTGTTCAGCTTTTGTGCATGAACGCTGTGTCCCCGCGCCTGGCTTTTTGAATGCCGCCGCTCCCTTTTTTATGCCTGCTTTCCTTCTGCTCCGGGAGCCTTTACATAAATCCGGTGGGAGCCTTTCCCTTTGGTTCCGATGTCTTTTCTGTTTGTTTCGAGCCATTTGCGCAGTTCCTTGCTGGCTGTGGTCCGGCTCAGCCCCACCAGTCTGGCATAGTCGCTTACGGTCATCATGGCATGTTCGGAGAGAAACCGCTTCGCCATATCCAGCCGTTGCTCGGGCGTATATTCAGAAACATGGAGCTTCGACTTCTTCGGCGCCCGTTCCAGTCGGCAGTGCAGGCTTGTTTCTTGAACCAGTTCTTTTGCCGGCCTGAAGTTTACCGACCTTATTTCAATGCTTTCCGCATTTCTTCGTGTCCCTTCTCCATCGGGCGTTTCCCTTTCCTTGCCTTTTTTCAGAGTCAGCGAGGGGGTGAACGTGCCGATTCCTTCGAGTTTCACCGCGTGTCCGCCAGCCATTTCTCTGGCCATTCTCTGGGCAAGCTGGCCGATGATTCCCCGTATCTCTCCCGTGCTGAACGTGGTTTCTCCGGCTATCATTCTGGCCAGTTCGTCGGTTCCGCAGCAATCCTGCATGACCATTTTCGGATAAAGCAAGGTTTCTCCTTCTTTCCTGAGATTCTTCATCTCTTGCATCGTATACTTCGCTGCCATGGTGTTTTGTTTGTTTTTTCTTGTTGGACAATATGTTTTGCAATGCGGTTTCTGCATTCCGCGGTGTGGTTTGTATAAACGGCATCGTGGTTTCTGCATTCCACATTGTGGTTTCCAGTTTCGTTTGCGCAAGGACCGGCTTTGCGCCGGAAAGGCAGAGATTCTGTCTGGCTTTTGTCCGGTTTCTGCTTGGGCCTGCCGGCGTATTAAGCGGGGCCTGTATTTCTGCCGATTCCATATTTAAGTAATCTGCTGTTTGGCATATTGTCCATCGTGTTCCGCTTGTTTTAGCAGTTTTTAATTCGATTTTCTCCGTGAACGTTACCAACGAAACAATTTTTATGTTACATTTGCTCCTGCATTGTAATGTACGGTTTGCAAAATGGCTGACAAGATAAAACATCTCGGTATTGTGGAAAACATAAATGGCTCTTGCCTGAAGGTAAGAATCGTGCAGACATCTGCGTGCGGATCATGCGGCGTGAGGGGGCATTGCAGCGCGGCCGATGCGAAAGAGAAGTCGGTCGACGTTATCAATGACAAGCAGATGGAATGTCGTGTAGGCCAGCAGGTTATGATTGAAGGAGCGTCGTCGCTGGGACTGAAGGCTGTGGCATGGGCTTTTGTCTGTCCTTTTCTGGTTATGCTTGTTTCGCTGTTTGCGGCCATGAATTTCAGTGGAGGCAATGAGCCGTTGTCGGCTTTGGTGGCTTTGGGGATGCTTGCACCTTATTATGCAGGGCTTTATTTCTTCCGGAACCGTCTGAAGCGGACTTTCGTTTTTACCTTAGAGTCAATAATCAATTAATAAACTAACTATCTATGAATCTGATTTTGGTGGCAGTGATTTCATTGGGCGCTATAGGACTGGTTTCTGCGGTCGTCTTGTATGTGGCTTCCAAGAAGTTTGCCGTGTATGAAGATCCTCGAATAGGCAAGGTTGCTGAAGTGTTGCCGCAGGCCAATTGTGGCGGATGCGGCTATCCGGGATGTTCCGGATTCGCTTCAGCTTGTGTGAAGGCCGGTTCGCTGGAGGGAAAACTGTGTCCGGTCGGAGGGCAGGCTACAATGGAGAAGGTTGCGGCTATCCTCGGACTGGAAGCTGTGGCCGCAGAAGCCAAGGTGGCTGTAGTGAGGTGTAACGGGACATGTGCCAACCGTCCCAGGCTGACGGTATATGACGGTGTGCGCTCGTGTGCGGTGGCCAGCTCGACTTACGGCGGGGAAACCGGATGCACGTTCGGCTGTTTGGGATGCGGCGATTGCGTTGCGGCATGCCAGTTCGGAGCCATCCGGATGAACGCTGAAACGGGCTTGCCCGAAGTGGACGAAGCGAAGTGCACCGCTTGCGGAGCCTGTGTCAAGGCTTGCCCGCGCAGCGTCATCGAGCTTCGGCCGAAGGGGAAGAACAGCCGGCGGGTGTATGTCCGTTGTGTCAACAAAGACAAAGGGGCTGTAGCCAGAAAGGCTTGTGCGGCGGCTTGTATCGGTTGCGGAAAATGTGTCAAGGTTTGTCCTTTTGAGGCCATTACGCTGGAGAACAACCTGGCGTACATCGATCCGGCCAAGTGCAAGTCGTGCCGCAAGTGCGAGATGGAATGTCCGCAGGGAGCGATTGTTGCGGTTAATTTCCCTCCGCGCAAAGCGAAGGCTGCGGCAGAAGACGCGCCCGGCCAGGCAGAAAAAGCGCAAGTAAACTGAATCAAGAATTTAAACAAGAATAACTGTGAAAACATTTAGAATAGGCGGAGTTCATCCGGCGGAAAACAAGCTGTCGGCAGGCAAGGCCATCCGTGAGGCAGGGCTTCCCGGACAGGCTGTCTTTCCTCTGTCGCAGCACATCGGCGCTCCGGCTGTGCCCGTCGTGAAGAAAGGCGATGCGGTGAAGGTAGGCACGAAGATAGCCGAAGCGGGAGGCTTTGTTTCGGCTGCAATCTTTTCGTCGGTTTCCGGAAAAGTGAACAGAATCGATAATGTGGTTGACGCGAGCGGTTACCGCAAGCCTGCCATTGTCATTGATGTGGAAGGCGACGAATGGGAGGAAGGCATCGACCGAAGCTCTGCGCTGGTCAGGGAATGCAGCCTTTCGGCTGAAGAAATCGTTGCAAAGATAAAGAATGCGGGAGTGGTCGGTATGGGCGGCGCATGCTTCCCGACTCATGTCAAGCTCACTCCTCCTCCGGGATGCAAGGCAGAGTATGTGATAATCAATGGCGTTGAATGCGAACCGTATCTCACCGCCGACCATCGGCTGATGCTCGAAAAGACAGACGAAGTGCTGGTAGGGGTGAGCATCCTGATGAAGGCCGTGAAAGTGGACAAGGCTTATATAGGGATTGAAGGCAACAAGCCCGACGCAATCCGGATTATGACTGAAAAGGCGGCCGGCTATCCGGGCATAGAGGTCGTTCCCTTGAAAGTGAAGTATCCTCAGGGAGGAGAGAAGCAGCTGATAGATGCCGTCATCCGCCGGCAGGTTCCTGCACCTCCTGCAATTCCCGTCAATGTCGGGGCGGTGGTGCAGAATGTGGGTACGGCTTTCGCCGTGTATGAAGCGGTGCAGAAGAACAAGCCGCTGATCGAACGTGTTGTGACGGTGACCGGCAAATCGCTGGCCGAACCTTCTAACTTCCTGACGCGGCTCGGCACGCCGATGAGCCTGCTGATTGATGCGGCAGGCGGACTTCCGGAAGATACGGGAAAGGTTATCGGAGGCGGTCCGATGATGGGAAAGGCGCTTGCCACAATTGATGTCCCTGTATGTAAGGGCAGTTCGGGCGTTTTGATAATGAACCGGAAAGAGGCCGGACGGACGGCTCCGCAGCCTTGCATACGGTGCGCCAAGTGTGTCAGCGCGTGCCCGATGGGGCTGGAGCCTTATTTGCTGGCTACGTGTTCGGCGTATGGCGACTGGGAGCGTGTGGAACACGAAATGATAATGTCGTGCATCGAGTGCGGGTCGTGTCAGTTTACTTGTCCTTCCCACCGTCCGATGCTCGACTATATCCGGCTGGGAAAAGGAAAGGTGGGCGGAATCATCCGCGCACGCAATGCGAAAAAATAATAGAAGAATCTTATGGCAAATAAATTGATCGTATCTTTATCTCCCCACGTGCATGGCGGCGACAGCGTACAGAAAAATATGTACGGCGTGCTCATAGCCTTGGTGCCTGCCTTGCTGGTGTCATTCTATATGTTCGGGCTGGGAGCTGTAATCGTTACGCTGACATCAGTCATGGCGTGCATATTCTTTGAGTGGGCAATAACGAAGTTCATTCTGAAGCGTGAGCGGACCACGATAATGGACGGGTCGGCTGCGGTGACAGGAATCCTGCTGGCATTCAATCTTCCTTCAAACATCCCTTTGTGGATCATTGTTGTCGGTGCTTTGGTGGCTATCGGCATAGCCAAGATGACGTTCGGCGGACTGGGCTGCAATCCTTTCAATCCGGCTCTGGCGGGACGTATCTTTCTGCTTATTTCGTTCCCCGTGCAGATGACGTCGTGGCCTGTGCCCGGCCAGCTTGCCAGCTATACCGACGCCGAAACTGCCGCCACTCCGCTTTCGCTGATGAAGCAGGCGGTTCATGGCAATGCCGGCGCGTTGGCCCAGCTGCCGGACAGCCTGGATCTGTTCTTGGGAAACAATCCGGGATGCATCGGCGAGATAAGCGCGCTTGCCCTGCTGCTGGGCCTGGCCTATATGCTTTGGAAGAAGATTATCACCTGGCACATTCCGGTGTCGATCCTGGCAACGGTGTTTGTCTTTACGGGGCTGATGCATTTGGCTGACCCGACGACTTACGCCTCGCCCTGGGCTCATCTGTTTACCGGAGGACTGATGCTGGGAGCCATCTTCATGGCAACCGACTATGTGACTTCTCCCATGACCCGTAAGGGGATGGTAATCTATGGCATAGCCATCGGCTTTCTTACCGTGGTTATCCGTTTGTTCGGCTCTTATCCGGAAGGAATGTCGTTCGCGATCTTTATCATGAACGCTTTCACTCCGCTGATCAATACATTCTGTAAACCTAAACGTTTTGGGGAGGTAGTGAAAAAATGAAAAAGCTTGATTCCTCACTGAAAAACATGCTCCTGTCGCTGACCGGTTTTTCTGTGGTCGCGGGGGCGTTGCTGGGCTGGGTCAACAATGTGACCGCAGGTCCTATTGCCCAGGCCAATGCCAAGGCACTGAGCGATGCCATCGCTCTGGTCGTGCCCGGCTTTGACAATAACCCTGCCGAATCGCCTGAAGAGGTGGAAGTCGGAGGGACAATGTATAAGATATACCGCGCTACGAAAGACGGAAACTTTATCGGTGCGGCGGTAGAAGCCTCGGCCGGCGGTTTCGGAGGTGCCCTGACGGTGCTCGTCGGGTTTGATGCCGAAGGAAACATCATCGACTATTCGCTGCTGGCTCATTCGGAAACTCCGGGGCTGGGATCGAAAGCTGCCGACTGGTTCAAGAAAGGTGGAAAGGGTGACATCACGGGGAAGAATCCGGGAGAATCTCCGCTCAAGGTAACAAAGGATGGCGGAGATGTTGATGCCATAACTGCTTCTACCATTACTTCGCGTGCCTTTCTTCAGGCTGTAAACAACGCATACGCTGTGTATATGAAAGGAGAGGTGGATGCCTCAAGCGGAGCTTCGGGCCAGGTTGAGGAGCCTGTAGAAACGGAAGCAGATACAGACGCTTCGAGCGGAGCGACGCAGCCGTCGGAAGGCGGTGCCGGAACCGGCAAGGGAGCGGATGCTTCGAGCGGAGCGACTTTGTATGCCGAGCCGTCGGAAGGCCATGATCCGATAACTTCAGAACAGAAAGGAGGCAGCCATGAATAATCTGAAAGTCTTGCTCAATGGGATGATTAAGGAGAATCCTACATTCGTCCTTTTACTGGGTATGTGTCCTACGCTGGGAACCACATCGTCTGCTCTTAATGGCATGGGGATGGGACTGGCCACGATGTTTGTGCTTATCTGCTCGAATGTGGTGATATCTGCCATCAAGAATCTGGTGCCGGATATGGTCCGCATTCCTATTTTCGTGGTGGTGATAGCCGCATTTGTAACGATACTGCAGATGGTGATGCAGGCCTATGTGCCCGGACTGTATGCTACGCTTGGCTTGTTCATTCCCCTGATTGTGGTCAACTGCATCCTGCTGGGACGTGCCGAAGCTTTTGCCTGCAAGAATGGTCCGGTGGCTTCTTTCTTCGACGGGCTGGGCATAGGCCTGGGCTTTACCGTCGCTCTGACTCTTCTTGGAAGCGTGCGTGAATTTCTCGGCACGGGCAAAGTGTTCGGCCTGGCGATTGTTCCCGAAAGTTATGGAATGCTGATTTTTGTGCTGGCTCCGGGTGCTTTCATTGCTTTGGGCTATCTGATAGCCATCGTGAACCGTTTGAGAAAATCCTGACTTAAAAACGTTGCATTATGGAATACGTACTGATATTTATTACCGCAATATTTGTAAACAACATTGTCCTGTCGCAGTTTCTTGGCATTTGTCCGTTTCTGGGCGTATCGAAGAAAGTGCAGACGGCAATGGGAATGGGAGCGGCGGTGGCTTTCGTGCTTACCCTGTCGACTATCGTCACGTATGTGATACAGAAGTTTGTGCTCGATCCGTTCGGACTTGCTTATATGCAGACTATAGCCTTTATTCTTGTGATAGCCGCACTGGTGCAGATGGTGGAGATTATTCTCAAGAAAGTGTCCCCTGCGCTGTATCAGGCTTTGGGAGTCTTTCTGCCGCTGATCACTACGAACTGCTGCATCCTGGGCGTGGCGATTCTGGTCATTCAAAAGGACTTTGATCTGCTTACAGGTGTTGTCTATGCTTTCTCCACGGCCTTGGGCTTTGCTCTTGCACTGATTGTGTTTGCCGGTATCCGCGAGCAGCTCAGTCTGGTGAACATACCGAAAGGAATGCAAGGCATGTCTATCGCATTGATAACCGCGGGACTGCTGGCTATGGCCTTTATGGGGTTCTCCGGTGTAGACAAGGGGCTTGCCGTATTGTTCGGGCTTGGCTGAATGGCCTGAAAAACAGAGGGAGGATTGAAACGCTGTCTGAAACTTAAATAAACTATATTCAACTCACTTTTTTTATTAATCAGGCGGTTTTCTCAATCCTTTTTCTTATATTTGCTCTAACATAAATAAAAAACTCATTATAATACACAATATACAAAAAAAACTTTGGTCATGAAAAAAAGAATTCTTGTAACTGGCGGAACTGGATATATCGGTTCGCATACTGTAGTTGAACTGCAAAATAGCGGATACGATGTAGTAATCGTGGATAACTTGTCTAATTCGCGTGCGGATGTCGTAGACAGTATCGAACAGATTACCGGTATTCGTCCGGCTTTTGAAAAAGTTGACTGTCTGGATTATGAAGGGCTTGACAACGTTTTCGCCAAATATCCGGGCATTCAGGGCATCATCCATTTTGCAGCCAGCAAAGCTGTCGGCGAGTCTGTTCAGAAACCGCTGTTATATTACCGCAACAACCTGGTATCATTGATTAACATACTTGAGCTGATGCCCAAGCACAACGTAAAGGGAATCATATTCTCTTCTTCATGCACGGTTTATGGCCAGCCCGACAAGCTGCCTGTAACTGAAGATGCTCCGATCAAGAAAGCTGAATCTCCTTATGGCAACACGAAGCAGATTAACGAAGAAATTATCCGTGATACGGTTGCTTCGGGTTCTCCGATCCATGCTATCATGCTTCGTTACTTTAACCCGATCGGTGCGCATCCTACAGCTTTGATCGGCGAATTGCCTAACGGCGTGCCGCAGAACCTGATTCCGTATCTAACCCAAACTGCAATGGGCATCCGCGAAAAGTTGAGCGTGTTCGGTGATGACTATGATACTCCTGACGGCTCCTGCATCCGCGACTATATTTATGTAGTGGATCTGGCCAAGGCTCATGTGATTGCCATGAACCGTATCCTGGAAGACAAGCAGAAAGACAAAGTTGAGGTGTTCAATGTAGGTACCGGACGCGGAGTTTCTGTGCTCGAACTGATCAATAAGTTCGAAGAAGCTACTGGCGTGAAATTGAACTATCAGATAACGGGCCGCCGCGCAGGAGATATTGTGAAAGTTTGGGCTGATCCGGCTTATGCCAACACGGAGTTGGGATGGAAGGCTGAGGCTACACTGGAAGACACGTTGCGTTCTGCATGGAAGTGGCAGGTTCATCTGCGTGAAAAAGGTATTATGTAATTTATATTTTGTAAATTGGTAAAACATAAGACGTGTTTTACACGTTTTATGAATGCGGCGTACTTATGGCGGATTATAGGTGTGTGAATATATATGATGCGTCGTCTTTTCCCGCAAGGGGAGAGAATAGTACGAATGCATAGTAGTTTTGTCGTGTTTTATTTTGTGTTTGTGTTGTGGCTGTTCTTCGACGTGAGTCGGGGAACAGTTTTTTTGTTCTTGACATAAAGCAAGAAAATATTTGCTGTAGCACGAATTAACATGCTGTTCATCCTGCCGTTTTAAAGCTTTGCTGTAACTTTGCCCGACTTTAACGGGTAATGTTATGACACAGACTACAAAAGAAATGACTTCGGGCTCCAGCCTGCCTTTGATTCTGAATTTCACTTTTCCCTTGCTGTTAGGAAATGTTTTGCAGCAAACCTATTCGCTGGCTGATGCTGCTATTGTCGGCAAGTTTCTTGGCATCGATGCTTTAGCTTCTGTGGGTGCAAGCACTTCGGTAGTTTTTCTCATTCTTGGCTTTTGCAACGGATGCTGCGGCGGATTCAGCATTCCTGTTGCCCAGAAGTTCGGCGCACGCGACTATGTCACTCTTCGCCGTTACGTGTCTGTCAGTCTGAAGCTGGCGGCTGTGATGTCTGTGCTGATAGCCGTAATTACCAGCCTGTTGTGTGCTTTGATTCTGCGTACCATGCGTACTCCTGCCAATATATTTGACGGAGCCTATATCTATCTGCTGATAACTTTTGCCGGTGTACCCTGCACGTTCTTCTATAATCTTCTTTCCAGCATCATACGTGCGCTTGGCGACAGCAAGACTCCGTTTTGGTTTCTGCTTTTTTCAGCCGTACTGAATATCTTGCTTGATTTGTTCTGCATTCTGGTGCTTGAATGGGGAGTGGCAGGAGCTGCCATTGCTACTGTTTTCTCTCAGGGTGTTTCAGCTGTGCTTTGTTATTTTTATATGTACCGCAAGTTTGATGTGCTCAAGCCCCAAGGCTCCGACCGCCGTTTCCGCCCGGAGCTGGCGCAGCAGTTGCTTTATATCGGAGTTCCCATGGGACTTCAGTTTTCTATCACCGCCATTGGAAGCATCATGCTGCAAAGTGCGAACAATGCGTTGGGAACAGCTTGTGTGGCTGCATTTACTGCGGCCATGCGTATCAAGATGTTTGTGATGTGTCCGCTTGACAGTCTGGGTATGGCTATGGCAACTTATTCGGGGCAGAACTATGGTGCCGGCAAGCCTGACCGCATTTGGGCAGGAATCAAGTCGGCTGCACTGATGATGGTTGTCTATTCGCTGGCTGTGGCTTTAGTAATCTGGCTGGCTGCCGAGAAGTTTGCACTTCTTTTCATATCTCCCGATGAAACAGAGATTATCGCCGATACGGCATTGTTTCTGCACATTAATGTGTCATTCTTTATTCTTTTGGGTTCGTTGAGTATCTTGCGCTATTCCATTCAGGGAGCCGGCTATACGAAGCTGGCCATGTTTTCCGGCGTATCCGAGATGGTAGCCCGCGTATTGGTCAGTGTGGTGGTTGTTCCTCTTTGGGGCTTCTGGGGCGTATGTTTCGGCGATCCGACCGCCTGGCTGTTTGCCAACCTGTTTCTGGTTCCGGCTTTTATCTATGTTTACCGTCGCCTGCACCTCATTGTCGCCAAAGAACGTGTTTTGTCATGAAGTCAGTTGCTGACAGGAAGCCTTTTCCACACTTGGCGGGGAATCATCCGCCAGAAGAATACCAGTATTTTATACCGCCAGTCGATGATTTCCACGCGGCGCCGGCGTTCGATTGCAGATACGATTTTCCGGGCCACCGTTTTCGCGTCCATTAGCAGCGGATAATGTTTTCCGTCATTCAGCAGGCTGGTAGCAACGAAGCCAGGTCTGATATCCGTGAACTTTATCGGACATCTTTGCATATATGCCAGTTGTTCCAGGCAGTCGATGTAAATGTTCTGAAAACGTTTTGTTGCCGAATAAGCCGGTGCTGCTCCCAGTCCTTTGGTGCCTGCTATTGAGCTGACCGCGCAGATGTGTCCGCCGCCTTTTTCCGTGAAGTAGCGGAAGGCTGCATCCATCATGCGGACGAATCCTTCGGCATTGGTCCCTACCGTTTCCAGTTCGGTTTCAGCTTTCAGTTCCCTGTTCTGAACCCCGATTCCGGCACATTGGATAAACAGTTCCATTCCTCCCATCTCGTTGACCAATGTCAGCAGTTCATCGCCTGCATTGTGATTCCGGATGTCAATCCTTCTTGTATGAATCTTCTCCGGAGCCATGTTCTGTATTTCTGTCAACTTTTCGGTTCTTCTTCCGGCTACACCTACAGTCCATCCCTTCTCTATCAGGCGAACGGCTGTTTCATATCCGATTCCGGAAGTGGCGCCGATGATGACGGCACGTTTGTTTTGCATCTGTTTCATGTGGCAAGTTATTGTATGTTTGTTCTGACTTCGTATAAGAAATCCTCGCAGGCTGGAGTCCGTATGTCTTTGTTCTGCGGATAAATCAGTCTGCCGTAGAAAGGCATTTGCGGTTGAAGCGGATGCAGTTCTTTGGTCAGATGCTTGCAGAATGTTCTGTACGGATGCGTATGAGCACGCTTTCCTGCATCATCTCTGTAAAATACCGCATAGTGATTAAGCGGTCTGGAATGCACCAGCTGGTTTATTTGCAGTGCAAGACCTCTGGCTTCGTCCTCGGATATCCTGTCGAAGACATTCCCGAAGTGGAAGATTATCAGTTCGGAAAGCCTTGAGTGGGCTGTCCAGAACTCATTCTTTACGGCTGACAGGCTGGGAGGAAAACTTGCGTTTGCTTCCGGAAAGAGCTTCTGAAGGAAAAGCTTCGCCGTTTGTGCCAGTTCGTCCGCCGGATAAATGCAAAGCATGTTCAGGTCGCAGTGACGGATGTTCCGGCAGGTTTCGGCGAAGGCGAGGGCAGAAGAACCCGCTTCGAACGAGAAGTCGCAGAACACAGTCCGTCCGGATACGTTTCTGATGGCCTGCCGCAGCCAGTTTCCGCAAATCTCAAAGGCAGTCCTTGCCGCCATGTATTGTTTGCGCATATAATAGCGGTTGTAGGTCTGTATGCAGTCGTGTATTCTTTCTTGCGGCACCTTTCGGAAGTCTATGCGTCCGTAGGCAGTAGATTCTCTGCATTCCGTATCCGTTTCCGTGGTTTCCTGTCTCTGTCCGTTTCCGATGTATTCTGCATAGAGGCGGCTCATTTCTTCCGGCAGATTATAGGCGGAGTCTTTCAAATCCCATTGCCGGTCGTATTCCGGCAGCAGAAACCTGCCTTCGAGAAATTCGCTGACCGAAGCTTCGATGTATCCGTTATGCATCCGGATATATTCCATCAGCTTATAGAAAGTGACGTTTGCTCCGAGTATTTGCGGGTTTCCCGTGAGGATGAGCTGCTTTCTGGCCCGTGTGATGGCTACGTTCAGTTTCCTGTCGATCAGGAATCCGTTTTCGCTGAACGTATTTGAAGTCAGGAAATTCAACTGGCTGAAGTTTCGGACAGTGAACGAATAGATGATGACGTCACGTTGGCTTCCCTGGTAACGTTCTACCGTATCGATTGATATGCCGGACAATGCCGGTATGTTGAGCTTGCTGATTTCTTTCCGGATCATGGCAATCTGATTCCGGTAAGGAACGATTACGCCGACTGTTTTGTCGGGATTGAACGAGTCTGCCGTAAGCCGATATACGTGTTCAAGCACAGAAGCCACAATGCGCGCTTCGTTGATATTCGTCTTGTCTGAAAGCGCGGCCGATTCTTCGGGAGTGCCGGCCGGAATGAATATCATGCGCCGGTTCATCAGCAGACGCTCGGTGGCGCTGTCGGTTCCGGCTGACGGATTATAGGGATATGCTTCCTTCTGATGTTCCAGCGGGACGGGCTCCAGGTGTTCGTGGAAGTAAAACGCATGGTTGGGAAATTCAGAAACGGCCGGATGCATCCGCCCTTGTTTTCGCAGCACATTCTTGAAGTCCGCAGGGCATTGGCCGTACAGCCTTTCAAACAGAGAGTTGCGGCAGTCATATAGTCCGATTCCGTTCAGCAGCGGGTTTGTGACTGCAGCTTCCGTTCCGTTCTGAAGCGCTATGGCAGGCAGTTGCTTGTAGTCGCCTATCAGTACAAACTTTTCGATGGCATTTTTCCCGTTGTGGCGTGCCGAAAGCAGGCCGATAAGGTCCGGTTCCAGAATCTGTGAGGCCTCGTCGATGAAAGCGGTTTCAAAGCGTTTGATGTTGAAGAAATGCGGACGGCTTGCGAAAGCAGTTGTTGTGCCGACGAAAATCCGCGTTTCCGCTATTTTCCGTTTGATGTCCGCCAGTTTGGGGCAGTCAGTCAGGCTGTTCTTCAGCAGATAAGTCCTGAAACGCTTGTCGCATGAAAGCTCATGGCCTATCCGGATAAAGGGCGTTTTTCCGGAGATGCCCGATTCGGTGAGCATGCTGCATATTTCGTCTACAGCCCTGTTCGTGTATGAGAGAAGCAGGATAGAAGCTTCCGGTTCTGTCAGTGCCTCTTCGACCATGTATCTGAGAGCGCACGATGTCTTTCCCGTGCCCGGAGGACCTACGAGCAGAAAGTAGTCGTTGGCCTGCTTTTCCTGCAGCACCAGGCTGTCGAAAGCCCCATAATGCCCGTTCAGCTTTTTTGTCGGGTCAGATGTTGGCATTCTTCTGCCCAGCAGCAGCTGCTTGCGCAAGTCGGTAGCATTCAGAAACTGGAAAAGGCCTTTCAGTGCGTTGGCCGGCGACATGTCGGAAGAGTCGTGCTCGATGCAGTACGTTTCGTTTTCGTTTCCGATGATGTCCTTGTTCTGCTGTCCGTTGCGCAGCTGCAATGTCAGCTTGTCGTGCGACAGGTCTACGATGTTTCCTTTCATCAGAATCTGGCTGCGCACATCCGGTTCACCCTGACAGGAGTAAAGAATCACCATGTCGCCGGCTCTGAAGTTCGGCAGGAAGTCATCCTCCTGCTGTGGTATGTTCAGCTCCAGCCAGTCATATCCTTTTTCCGGGCTGCTTTTCTTCTTGTCCGCCACGGTAAGTCCTGTCAGGATGTTTCCTGCCTCTATCTTTTCTTTTGTCGGATTGTGCCATGTAGCTGCGAATCCCCTGGACGGGTCGTCGTTCCCTCCCGTCTTGTTGAGCAGCATTTCCTTCGACACGAACGTGAAGAAGCGGTCGAAATATGCCCTTTCAAGGGGAGTGCAGCGTTTCAGCGTGTTGATGGCAGCCTGTAACTGAGGCTCCTGAAAGTCAGTCCAGAGCCTTTCGTGCGTCTGCATTTCATTGAGCAGGTCGGTGTTCAGGCCCTCGATGGCTTTGGTGACTCCTCCTTCCGCGAAGTTCATTTCCTGCGCTGCGATGCAGTTTCTGAGGCGTATGCTTTCGCGGAACAGTTTTTCAGAGAAATGCTCCAGGATCAGTCCGTCCTTGTACTTTGAATAGAGCAGGAAAGTCTGCATGTCTTTTGCCTGCTGTCCGAAGTTATACATCAGCACGCCCTGATACAGCATCATCTGGACGAAGTGTTCTTCCTTATGCCGGTTCTTCCGTTCGTCACGTTTTCCGGCCTTCTGTTCGATGAGAATCTTGAAGTCCTTCTGAAGCATGTCGACACGTCCCTGCAGTCCGAGGCGTTCGCAGATGAACGAAGCCTCGAGCAGTGTGTTCTGTCTGTCGAAGCCGGAGATGTTGCGCGGAAGCATGTCATGTATAAACGAGCGGATGTTCATCATTTGGCTTTGTGCCTGGGCGTGAAAATCAGCAGGCAGGCTGCATGTGCAGAAGTCGAGCGCGGCGGAAGAGAAAAACTTGTTTACCGAGCCGGCATAGCTGACAGGCATGTCCGGGTTTTCGTTTATGAAGTCGTCCAGCAGCTGGCTGGCCAGGTTACCCATCAGAATGGGAGCCGAGTTGGCTCTCGGCAGAATCTTGTCCATGAAGTAGTTCAGCGGATGGTGTCCGTATTCGCGGAAGCATCTTGACAGTGCGCTGACATCGATGAGGTAGTCGGGATAAGCGACTATGAGTTTCGGTATATAATGGTTTTCCTCGTCCACCTTTACGTCAAGCAGGTTCAGCGGCAGGTTTTCCCTCAGGAGTTCCCGGATATAAAGCTGGTCGCCTTCGTATCCCGCTTTTTCGTAATTGATAATGATGAAAGGCTCTTCCTCGCTGTCGCAGGAAGCGAAGATCTGCGAATCGTTCCAGCTGGTCACATACGCTCGTATGTAGGGAACGAGCGAAAGCCTTGTTCCCGGATAGGGACGGTTGGAGTGGGGGATTTCGGGCAGCAGTGATGCGGGAATATCTTCTTCGAATCCCAGCGACACGAATCGTACCAGCGCGCGGAGGTCATAGAGATACTCTTTCATGTCCGGCTGGAAACGGTCGCCCATCGCCTTGTTGCAGTTGCGCCTCATGGTCTGGATCGCGTAACGGTCGGAAGGGGTCATCTTCTTTTCCTTTCCGATATAGTCGATCCGTGAGAAAAGGTTGGCGAAGTTCAGGGTAGAAGCAGCCGTCAGTTCATAGGCGGCTTCTTCCAGCACCTTGTAGAGCAGGATATATTTAGCCCGGATATTCTCCGGGCTTGCAGTCGGTTGGCGGTGGATACGTTCGATACGGTCGAACAGGTCGAAAGATTGCAGTTTGATGCGGTGGCTCTCCAAAGTCGTTTCTTTCTTATTGTTCCACCTTCAGTTCATAAATCCGGTATGCCTCTTCCAGCGCAGGATAAGTTCCCTTGTATTGGTTGGTTACGTCTTCCTGGAATCTGTATGTTTTCTGTTGGAGATAAGTCACGAAGAAAGTGTAGGTTTGTGCCGAGGTTCCTGCCATGGTCGCTTCGATGCAGACCTGTCCGGCACCCGTATTCTCGTTGTACTTTCTGCTCTGCTCAAAGATTCCCACGCTGTATCCTCCTGTCGCTTCGGGATAGATTTTGATGTCCCCCGAAGACAGTTCCTTGTCGGCATAGGTCAGTTCAAAGCGTCCGCCGATTTTTACGGGACTGTTCTGGGTGATTTCGTTCTGCAGCGCCTGTGTCTGGTTCTGTGTCAGTTCCCCTCCGATTACAGTGGCGTCGATGCCTGTTACGGTGAATATGCTCTGCGGATTCCCTACGTTTACGCTCAACTGATAACTGTTTCCCGACCGGTCGGCGATAATGGATTCTGTGGTTCCCGCGCTTACGGGCAGGTAAGTCAGCGTGTCCCCGTCATAGCGGAAGTCGGCGATGCTCTTGTCGGTTATGGAAACCGTATAGTTTCCTTTCCCTCCGCGGATGAGGTATTTCTCTCCTTCATTGTTGAATATGCTGATTTGCAGCTGGTTCCCTTCGAGCGCGGTTTGAGTTTCCGCTTCAACCAGATAGATGGGATTATAGTCGTCGCTGCTGCATGATGCAAGTGAGATGGCCGCAGCCGAAAAGGCGGCAAGGATAAAAGTTTGTTTGTTGCTCATTTGTGTCTGATATAATGTTAGTTTTCAAAAGTACAATTTTTTGTCCAAAATCAAAAGGAACGCCGTAAAAAGTTATTTCTCGTATGGCGCGAAAAATGTCCCGTTAAGTCATTTAAAATATCCCAACAAGTCAATCAATCTTTCCCAACAAGTCGATGAGTTTTTCCCAACAAGTTTTCGGCGGTTTATTTGCCCATGAAAAGTTTGCCGCAGTACGCTCCGGCAAAGGCCGTGCCCAGCCCGAAAATTACGCTGCCCGCGACATAGGCAAAGAATGTGCCGTAGAGTCCCTGTCTGAGCAGGCTGACTCCCTCGTAGCTGAAGGTGGAGAATGTGGTGAAGCCTCCGCATATGCCGGTTGTAAGGAAAAGCTTCGATTCGGCGGAAAGATTGAAACGCCCGGCCAGGGCATAGAACAGTCCGATAAGGAAGCTGCCTGCCAGGTTTACGGCGAATGTGCTCCATGGGAACGAACCGGGCGTGATGCGTCCGGCAAACAGCAGTTGGGCGGCATACCGCAGCATGCTGCCGATGCCGCCTCCCAGAAAAACCATCAGCATCAGTTTGGTCATATCTCTTTCAGTGTATAGTCGCCTGCTTTTTCTGTAATTGTTCTCTGAATCTGCTCCAGCGGAAGTTTCTCGTTCGCAAATGTTACCGTTGCTTCGGGAGGAGTGAGCGTAACTTTGGCCGAGATTCCTTCGATTGAATTCAGCACTTTTTCCACACGGGTGCGGCAATGGTTGCACATCATTCCGTCTACCGAGTAGACTTGCCTTATTTTCCCGGCTGTAGGTTCTGCATCCTCCTTTTCTTTTTCGGGCGCAATGTGTCTTGCCTCGGCTGCGGGCCTTGCGGCCGTGTTGCCTAATTTTTTCTTGCGCAGGCGCAGGCTGTTGGTCACCACGCTTACGCTGCTCATTGCCATGGCCGCTCCGGCTATCATCGGGTTGAGCAGGAAGCCGTTGACGGGGTAGAGCAGGCCGGCTGCTATCGGAACGCCTATCAGGTTGTAGATGAATGCCCAGAACAGATTTTCGCGGATGGTGAGCACCGTCATTCTTGAAAGCCGGATGGCATCGGCGATCTTGTTCAGGTCGGACGAGATGATGGTCATCTTGGCCACGTCCATGGCGATGTCGCTTCCGCGTCCCATGGCGATGCTGAGGTCGGATTGCGCCAGGGCGGCACTGTCATTGATTCCGTCGCCCACCATTGCCGCGATTTTCCCTTCTGCCTGAAGCGATTTGATGAATGCAGCTTTCTGTTCGGGGAGTACGCCTGCCTTGAAGTGAGTGATGCCTGCCTGTCGGGCTATGTAGCGTGCGGTTCCTTCATTGTCGCCTGTCAGCATATAGACATCAATGCCCATATCCTTTAATTGTCGGACGGCCGCCTGTGACGTTGTCTTGATGCGGTCGGTGATGGCAGCCAGTCCGTAAGCTTGTTTCTCATCGGCAAACCAGATGACTGTTTTCGCTTCGCTTTCCAGCCTTTCGGCTTCTTTCTTCAGTTCGCCGGAAACGGCGATGTGGCTTTCTGCGAGCAGGCGGGAGTTTCCGGCAAAATAGACCGTCCCGTTTACGGTTCCGCTTATTCCTTTTCCGGTGATGCTCTTGAAGTTCTCGATCGGAAGGCTTTGTCCTTGAAGCCGTTCGGCGATCGCTTCGGCCAAGGGATGTTCGGACATCTTCTCGAGGCTGTAGAAAATGTTTTTCAGGCCGTCCTCCTCCAGACTTCCGGACAAGTCTGTCACGGTCGGTTTTCCTTCGGTCACGGTGCCGGTCTTGTCAAGTACGATGGCATTCACCTTGCGGGCCGTTTCAAGACTTTCCGCATCTTTTATCAGAATCCCGAGTTCGGCTCCTTTTCCTATTCCCACCATGATGGCCGTCGGGGTTGCCAGTCCCAAAGCACAGGGGCAGGCGATGATGAGTACGGTCACGGCGGCCAGAAGTCCGTGCGTGAATCCGTTGGAAGGAGCGAATATGAGCCAGCCTGCAAATGAAAGAAGTGCAATGCCTATGATTGTCGGCACGAAAACGGCTGCGATGCGGTCGACCAGCTTTTGTACGGGGGCCTTGCTCCCTTGAGCATCCTGCACCATGCGGATGATGTGCGCCAGTACGGTTTCCGTTCCCACTTTCTCAGCCGTAAACCGGAAGCTGCCCTTCTGGTTGATGGTGCCGGCAAATACCTTGGCTCCTTCGTCCTTCAGCACTGCCACCGGCTCTCCGCTCAGCATGCTTTCGTCTACATACGAGGTTCCTTCGGTTACAGTTCCGTCAACGGCAATCCTTTCTCCGGGCTTTACCAGCAGGCGGTCGCCGATGCTCACCTGTTCCACCTTCACTTTCTTTTGCGTCCCGTCGGCACAGAGCAGGGTAACTGTTTGCGGCTGCAGTCCCATCAGCTTCCTGATTGCTGCCGACGTGCTTCCTTTGGCCCGTTCTTCCAGCAGCCGTCCGAGCAGGATAAAGGCAATGATGCCGCTGGAAGCATCGAAATAGACGTGCGGTTCGATTCCTCTTTCCAGCCAGAACTCAGGGAAAAACAGGTTGAACAGGCTGAACAGGTAGGCTATTCCCGTGCTGTTCGCTACCAGCGTATCCATGTTTGATGTGCGGTGTTTCAGCTGTTTCCATGCATTGATGTAGAAATCTCTTCCCAGCCAGCATACAACCGGCGTGGCAAGCAGCCACATGATGTAGTCTGTATAAGGCTTTCCTGCAAAGAATATTCCGATAATCATCAGCGGAACCGACAGGATGACGGCCCATATGGTGCGGAACTTCAGTTTTCTGTATTTGCTTTCGTGGGCATCTTCCACCTCTTGCTTGCGCTTGTCTTCGTTTGTTTCAATGACCAGGTCATATCCTGCGGCAACGACAGCCTCTTTCAGCTTCTCCGGCGAACAGAGGTCCGGCTCGTATTCGACGGTTGCGGTGGCGGCCGCATAGTTTACGCTTGCCCGGCATACGCCCGGCTGCCTGTTCAGTGTTTTGTCCACCCTTGCTGCACAGGCGGCGCAGCTCATTTCCAGTACGGGAAATGTCTTTTTTATCGTTTGCTGTTTATCCATTTTGATTCTTTTTCTGCATTGCCGCAAAAATACAAAATATCTGTAAAGGTTTTGGCCGTAAATCGTTACTTTTGCAAAAATAAAACCTTGCAGAAATTATGTCCCATCTGACTCCTCTTATCAGCGATCTGGCATTGATACTGATTTGTGCCGGAATTACCACCCTCATATTCAAGAAACTGAAGCAGCCTTTGGTGTTGGGCTACATCGTGGCCGGCTTCCTTTGCAGTCCGCATTTCCAGTTTACGCCTTCGGTTGCGGATGAGGTGAACATGCAGATATGGTCTGAAATCGGCGTCATCTTTCTTCTGTTTGCGCTGGGGCTGGATTTCAGTTTCAAGAAGATGCTTAAATCAGGTTCGTCAACGGTAATCGCCGCCTGTACCATCATTTTCTGCATGATTCTGATCGGGATGTTTGTGGGATGGCTGTTCGGCTGGAAGCAGATGGACTGCATGTTTCTGGGGGGTATGCTCGCGATGTCGTCGACCACCATCATTTACAAGGCGTTCGACGACATGGGCCTGAGGCAACAGCGTTTTGCGGGCATCGTGTTAAGCATTCTGGTGCTTGAGGACATTCTGGCGATCGTGCTGATGGTGATGCTGACCACGCTGGCGGTTAGCAAGAATTTTGAAGGAGGGGAGATGGCCTACAGCATTGTCAAGCTGGTTTTCTTTCTGGTGCTGTGGTTTGTGGTAGGCATTTATCTGATTCCGCTGTTCCTCCGCCGGGTACGCAGGCTGATGAGTAACGAAACATTGCTCATCGTGTCTTTGGCGCTGTGTTTCGGCATGGTGGTTCTTGCGGCTAAGGTAGGCTTCTCGCCGGCTTTCGGTGCCTTTGTGATGGGTTCTATCTTGTCTGAAACCATCGATTCGGAGCGTATTGAGCATTTGGTCAATCCGGTCAAGGATTTGTTTGGAGCCATCTTCTTTGTATCGGTAGGGATGATGGTAGATCCGGCTATGATTGTAGAGTATATCGGCCCGATTATTGTAATCGTGCTGGCGATTCTGGTAGGCCAGACCGTTTTCGGTACGGGCGGCGTGCTGCTTTCCGGACAGCCGTTGAAGATTGCCGTTCAGTGCGGGTTCAGTCTGACCCAGATCGGTGAGTTTGCATTCATCATCGCGTCGCTTGGAGTGAGCCTGAATGTGACGAGCCATTTCCTTTACCCCATCGTGGTTGCCGTTTCGGTCATCACCACTTTCTTCACTCCTTATATGATACGGCTTTCCGGTCCTGCCTATCGCCTGGTAGACGCTCATCTGCCCCGGTTCTGGAAAGAGCTTCTCCGCCGTTATTCCGCAGGAACCAGCACCGTAAACCATCAGAACAACTGGAAGAAGCTGCTGACGGCTATTCTTCGTATCGTATTGGTCTATTCGGTCTTGTGTGTGGCTGTTATGGTCTTGTCGTTCAATCTGTTCCTTCCCCTGCTTGTTTCCGCCTTGGGCGACTTTTGGGGAAAGGTGGCGGGGGCTGCCGTGACAATCGTGCTGGTGGCTCCGTTTTTGCGGGCCATGATCATGAAGAAGAACCACTCCATCGAGTTCAAGGCATTGTGGGCTGACAACCGTTACAATCATGCGCCGCTGATTTCGGTAATATTGCTTCGCATCATCCTTGGCATCGGGTTTGTTGTATATATCGTAGAGTATCTTTTCCAGACTTCGACGGCTTTGGTTGTCGGCATAGCGCTGGTGCTGGTTGTGCTGATGATCTTTTCGCGTTTCCTGAAAAAGCAGTCGATCGGGTTGGAGCGGACTTTTGTGCAGAATCTTCGTTCGAAAGATGTCCATAAGGTCTATTTGGGAGAGAAGCGTCCGGAATATGCGGGCCGTCTGCTTGACAGGGACTTGCACTTGTCTGACTTCACTGTTCCGGCAGATTCGCTGTGGGGCGGCAAGACGCTGAAGGAGCTGGATTTAGGGAAGAAATACGGGGTGCATGTGGCTTCTATTATCCGCGGAAAGCATCGGCTGAATATTCCGGGAGGAGAAAACCGGATTTATCCGGGCGATACGTTGCAGGTCATAGGGACAGATGATCAGTTGTCTGTATTTGCGGTTCAGGCAGAAAAGGTTTCAGGCTATCATTCGGATGATGATTTTGAGAAGCGTGAAATGTATCTGAAGCAGTTTGTCATAGTGGCGGGTTCTCCATTCTGCAAGCGTACGATAAGAGAGTGCGGCGTGCGCAACAAGTATCACTGCCTTGTTGTCGGAATCGAGCTTACCACCGGAGATTCCCTTCATAAGCCCGATGTGAACCTTCCGCTTAATGAAGGTGATATTCTTTGGGTTGTGGGAGAAAAAGATAATCTGGCGGCGCTCTTCGCTGTAAACCAGCCGGAGGAGCGAAAGAATGATGTGGACGAAGAATGAAGTGCCTGCGCTTGTTTTTCCCGGTCCTATTTTGACTAAATTGAAAGGGGGAGTATCTCTATTGATAACAAAAGAGCCGTATCATTTTCAGGCAGAGAAAATGATACGGCCCTTCTGCTTCAATATCTGATCATTCGTCTTCTTCGTCCTCAAAGTCGAAGTCAAAATCGAAATTGTCGCTGTATTCGGGAGTGAAAAACTCGTCGAGGTCGCGCCTGTCTTTTTTTGTCGGGCGTCCTGTCCCTTTGGCTCTGTTTACGAATCCGCTGATTCTGTTCATTTCCAGCAGTTCGTACTGGTCTGGAGTGGTTACATTCTCCATGATTTCAGGTACCAGTTTGGCGCCTACCCTTTTTTCGATAGCCTGCAGCACTTTAAAAGAGTAGGTTACCGGCGGTTTTCTTACCTGTATTACATCGCCAGGCTTGATCATCCTTGCCGGTTTTGCTTGGGCTCCGTTTATGGATACACGTCCTTTTTTGCATGCTTCCGCCGCTATTGTCCGTGTCTTGAAAATTCGTGCAGCCCACATCCATTTGTCTATTCTAGCTTCAGGCATAGTTTTCTTACAAAATCATTTGTTGTTGAATTGGTTCATTGCATTGTTCAGTCCTGCCAGGCAAAACATTTTGACGGCTTCGCCAGCCATTTCCAGCCGTTCGGGCATGAGTTTCATGTCTTCTTCGCTGAAATGTCCGAGCACATAGTCTATCTGTCCTCCTCTCGGAAAGTCGTTTCCGATGCCGAAGCGCAGGCGGGCGTAATTCTGAGTCCCTAATGTAGCGGCGATGTGCTTCAGTCCGTTGTGTCCGGCATCGCTTCCTTTTCCTTTCAACCTCAGCGTTCCGAAGGGAAGTGCCAGATCGTCCACTACTACCAGCAGGTTTTCCAGCGGAATCTTTTCCTGCTGCATCCAATAGCGCACAGCATTTCCGCTCAGGTTCATGTAGGTGGAAGGTTTGAGCAGGACCAGTTGTTGTCCTTTGACCGACATGTTTGCCACGGCACCGTATCGCTTGTCGCTAAAAACAATATTGGACGCCTTAGCAAGGGCGTCCAATACCATAAATCCTATATTGTGACGGGTATTCCGGTATTCTTCACCGATATTCCCCAGTCCGGCTATCAAGTATTTCATTGAAAAGGATTGTCAGTTTTTATTATTTGCCAGCGTTAGCTTGTGCACCACGAGCCGCACGAGTCAATTTAACTGCGCAGACAACAGCGTCTTTTGCGTTCAGCAGTTCCAGACCTTCGTAGCTCAGTTCGCCAACTTTGATTGTTTTGCCCAGTCCCAAGTTAGAAACGTTGATAACCAGACGTTCCGGAATGACGTTATAAAGTGCTTTAACTTTCAGCTTGCGCATCTGAAGTGACAATTTACCGCCGGCTTTCACACCTTCAGCCAATCCTTCAAGCTGAACGGGAACTTCCATTACGATCGGGTTGGATTCGTCAATCTGATAAAAGTCGATGTGAAGAATCTTGTCAGTTACCGGGTGGAACTGAATGTCTTTCATGACTGCATTGACGATTTTGCCATCGATGTTCAGGTCTACAACATAAATATGCGGAGTATAAACCAGTTTTCTTACGGCTTCGTTTGTTACGGCGAAGTGTGTGTCGATGATATTTCCGTTTTCATCTTTCTGTGATCCGTAAAGCACGCATGGGATAGAATCGTTCTTGCGCAGTTCGTGAGTTGCTTTCTTTCCTGTTTCTGTTCTTAAAGAACCTTTTACTTCAATTGATTTCATTACTTAAAATTTTTGTGTTACTCTAAATTAAGTTGATTTGCTGCTTAATTCACCATCACACTGTGTGTTTGCACACGATGATTTTTTTAAAGCGGTGCAAAGATAGCCTTTTTCTCCTTTTTGACCAACTTTTCCCCGAAAAATTAGAAATCAATGTCTATTTTTATTTCATTGGCGTCTGGCGTAAGCGCATTCTTTCCCAAATTGTTTGTGTCGGCTATGTGTGTCTGCCCGTAAACCGGACCCTGTTCCTGTTCGATGAACTGAATGGCCTGCTTTAATCCGTCCATGAATTTCTCGAAATCTTCTTTGTAAAGAAAGATCTTATGCTTTTCAAAGTTCACTTGAGAATCGTTTCCTTCGCCGAGTACGATTTTTTTGCTTTCGGTTATGGCTAAAAACATTTCATCTTTTCTGTTTCTCTTGACATCAAGATAATAAATGCGTTTCCCCGCTTTGATTGCTTTGGAGAAGACGATTTCTTTGTCTGCTTCACTAGCTGTTGTTTTCTTTTTCAGTTCTTCCATAGTTCACGATACTTATAAAACCGCTTCAAAATTGCTGATTTTTTTGTAAATTGCAAAGGGCTGGCAGGATAAAAAAAACAAATCTCTAAAAAAAAGAAAAAATATGCCCTGCAGTGATGTCTGGTTTGAGAAATTTGATTACTTTTGCAAACCTGAAATTTGTATAATTAATATGATTAATAGAGTTCTTATTCGTCTTAAGATAGTTCAGATAATATACGCATATTATCAGAATGGTGGTAAAAACTTGGATACGGCTGAGAAAGAATTGTTTTTCAGCTTGTCGAAAGCGTATGATCTGTACAACTATCTTCTCTTGTTGATGGTTGAGGTGACGCGGTATGCTGCAAAACGAATTGATGCAGCCAAACACAAACTGGCTCCTACGAAGGAAGACTTGTCGCCCAACATGAAATTCGTTGAAAACCGTTTTATCGCGCAGCTCGAATCAAATGTTCAGCTGAATGAGTTTATGGCTTCCCAAAAACGGACATGGGAGAATGAAAGTGAATTCGTTAAAGGCCTCTGCGAACAGATTATGCAGAGCGATATATATAAGGAATATATGGCCAGCGAAACCTCTTCGTATGATGAAGACCGCGAACTGTGGAGAAAGCTTTACAAGAAGATGGTGTTCAACAATCAGGCTTTGGATGATGTGCTTGAAGACCAGAGTCTGTATTGGAACGATGACAAGGAAATTGTGGATACGTTTGTGCTGAAAACCATCAAGCGCTTTGATCCGAAGAACGGGGAAAAGCAGGAGCTGCTTCCGGAATTCAAGGATGAGGAGGATCAGGACTTTGCCCGCCGTCTTTTCCGCCGTTCGATTCTGAATGCGGATTACTATCGCCATCTGATAAGCGAAAATTCGCGGAACTGGGATTTGAACCGTGTGGCGGTGATGGATATGGTGATCATGCAGATCGCTCTGGCCGAAATACTCAGCTTCCCGAACATACCGATCAGTGTTTCGTTGAACGAATACGTTGAGATTGCCAAGCTGTACAGCACGCCTAAAAGCGGGGCTTTCATCAACGGTACGCTTGACGGCATCGTGAAGCAGTTGAAGAAGGACAATAAACTGACAAAGAACTGAGAATAGTATTAATCAAAATCTAAATCAAGAAAAAGTATGAATTTGTTAACTGTTATGTTGCAGGCACAGGGGGGAGCCGACTACTCTTTCCTCATTATGATGGTAGCCATCTTCGTAATCATGTATTTCTTTATGATTCGTCCGCAGAACAAGAAGCAGAAGGAAATACAGAAGTTCCGCAAAGGTCTTGAGGTGGGTCAGTCTGTAATTACGGCCGGCGGCATTTATGGCAAGATTAAAGAAATAGAAGACAACGCTGTGATCGTTGAAATCGCTCCGAGCGTAAAAATTAAAATCGACAAGAACTCGATTTACCCTGACGCGCAGTCGCAGGCTTCCAAATAAATTAAGTCTGACTTAAGATGTTCGCCAAGAAGAACATAAGAAGATATATTCCAATTGTTTACAGAAGGATCAGAAACTTCCTGCTAAGCGACAAGAGCAGGGAGTTTCTGATTTTTTTGTTTTTTGTGTTCGTGTCATTCTGCTTCTGGCTTCTGCAGACAATGAACGACGAATATCGTGCCGAATTCAAAATACCCTTGCGCCTGAAAGGGATTCCGGAAGATGTTGTAATGACTTCCGAAATCCCCGGACAGCTTAGAGTGAAGGTGGAGGACAGGGGAACTGTGCTTTTGAACTACATGCTGGGACGCACGTTCTTTCCTGTGGTGTTCAATTTCGACGATTATAAGGATAAGGGAGGCTGCGTGCATATCCCGACGGCTGAAGTCATGAAAAGAATATCCTCGCAACTGAACAATACCACGCGGATCGTTTCTGTGCATCCCGATACGATCGACTTTATTTATTCGCAGGGGGAGGCTAAGCAGGTGCCTGTCGCTATAAACGGAACCGTGCTGGCCGGGATGCAGTATTATGTGAGCAATATGTATCTTTCTCCGGATTCCGTAACGGTCTACGCGCCGAAAAACTTGCTTGAAACTCTTTCTGTTGCCTACACCGCTCCTTTCACGATAGAGAATATCACGGATACCGTGAGGCGTCATCTTCCGTTGCAGAAGATCCGCGGTGTCAAGTTCGTGCCTGCATCGGCCGATCTGACGGTATGCACAGACATGTATTCAGAAAAAACGATTGAAATACCGGTTGTTGGCTTGAACTTTCCTCCGGGAAAGGTGTTGCGCACCTTTCCTTCGAAAGTCCGTGTGACATTTCAAGTGGGCCTGAAAAACTTCAAGCTTGTCTCGGAAAACGATTTCTTTATTGGAGTTTCTTACGAAGAGCTTGTAAAAAACAAGTCGGACAAGATTGAATTGTCGGTAAAGAAGTCGCCGGATTTCGTCAATCATATCCGCATTGTTCCGGCTGCGGTGGATTATCTGATAGAGCAGCAGCCCGAAGATCTTAAAGCAGATTCTATAGATGATTAAACTGGGAATAACGGGAGGGATAGGCAGCGGAAAGTCGTATGTGTCTTCTCTGCTTGAAAAGCGGGGAGTGCCGTTGTATGACACAGACAGCAGGGCAAAGATGCTGACTGTAGATTCGCCGGAAATACGTGACGGACTGACGGCACTGCTGGGAGCCGGTGTCTATGCTCCGGACGGATCCCTCAACAAGCCGTTGCTTGCCTCCTATCTGTTTGCCGGTGAAGAAAATGCCCGGAGAGTCAATTCGATCATTCATCCCTGCGTGTTTGATGATTTCCTTTTGTGGGCGGAGAGAATGCGAAGCGAGGGATGCCGTCTGGTGGGTATGGAAAGCGCCATACTGTTTGAGTCCGGATTCAACAAAGGAGTCGACAAGACCGTGATGGTATATGCTCCGGAAGCCTTGCGTATCCGCCGCGTTATGCAGCGTGACGGAATGAGCGAACGCCAGGTGCTTTCGCGGATGAAGGCGCAGATGGGAGATGAGGAGAAAAGGAAGAAATCGGACTTTGTTATCTTGAATGACGGGATTTCTTCTCTTGAACCCCAGATTGACAACCTTCTTATTGCGCTCATCGGCAGAAAAGACATCGGATAGTTTGTGTATTTCGTCTGAGGATTGTATTTTTGTCAACCGAAAGACAACTAATTTTTTTAAGACATTATTTAGACGAGCTATGTTAAAGACTATTTTGGCAATTTCCGGCAAGCCCGGTTTGTATAAGTTGGTATCACAGGCAAAAAATATGCTGATTGTTGAGTCGGTGAGTGCTGAGAAGAAAAGAATGCCTATTTATGGCAGCGACAAGGTGATTTCGTTGGGAGATATCGCCATGTATACCGATGCGGACGAAGTTCCGCTGGGTACAGTTCTTGAGTCGATCAAGAAAAAGGAAAATGGAGGCGAGATCTCTTTCAATTACAAGAAGGCTTCCAACGAAGAACTCCATGCTTTCATGGCAGAGGTGCTTCCGAATTACGACCGTGACCGTGTGCATACAAGTGACATCAAGAAACTTGTACAGTGGTACAATCTGCTTGTAGCCAACGGAGAAACGGAGTTTGTAGAAGAAGAAAGCGAAGAAAAGGCTGAATAAACAAGCTGTTTTTCAGCGGCCGGTTTCAAGGGCATCGGGAGATCTTGTTTTTAAGATGTTTCCGATGCCCTTGAAGTTTGTTGTGCCTGTCGGCCCGGTTTGAGTCTTATATTATTGAATGATACAGATTAATTTTGAATTATCTGTTTGATTTTCAGCAGAGTTCCGCGGTTTGAGTTTTGTTACGTGTAGTTGTATCAATCAGGATTTTTATTCTTTTCTGTAAATAACCTTGAGGTTTATATTTGTGGAGCATATATAAATATTCAAAGATAAATCCATGAATGATACAATGACAGAATTTAGTGGTTTGGTGGGCGATGCTTATCGGAAATACAGACATGATGTTTTCTTTTACGTTTATGGCAGGATAGGCAGGAAAGAGGATGCGGAAGACTTGGTGCAAGACACTTTTCTCCGCCTTTGGAGTGCTGGCAGGCCTTTGAGTGAAGACACGCTCAAGCGATTGCTTTATACGATAGCCCGGAATCTGGTTACAGACTATCTGAGGAGGTTTTACAGGTGGCAGGAGGTGATGGAATATGTAGGCGGGGCGGAAGAGAGCTTCTGTGCGGGGACAGAAAGCCGTGTTATTATGGATGAGTTGAGGTGTCTGCTGTGGCGCAAGCTTTCGGAGCTGCCCGTACGCCGTCGTGAAGTATACATGCAGAGTCACTTCCGGGGGAGAAGTTCTGCGGATATTGCGGAAAAGATGAATCTCTCCAAAAGAACGGTAGAGAATCATTTGTTGGCCGGACGCAAGGAAATACGTACATATATGAAGCAGTTTCTGTGAAAATGTTTGTTGCTTGTTTGTGCATGTATTTTCCGAATGCCGTGAACGGTTCTATATTCCACGTCGTGGAACGTACATTCCAGCCTTTGGAATGTACATTCCAGATTGTGGACCGTATATTCCACGATGTGGAATATAAAAAATGCCGCGGCAGGCATGACTCTTTGTCGGGGTGAAAAGGAGAAGCGGATGGATGCGAATTCTGAGGCGGCCGCAATTTCGGATGCGGTTGGTCGGTTTCTGCTTTTGTTTATGAGTTTTTTTGCTATCTTTGCGGTATCATACCGTAATGACGACTGACTATGAGAACTATATACCTGGCTGTATGCCTTCTTTTCCTTTCTTTTCTTTCTGCAATGTCCGCTCCCTTCACATTTCGTGGGCTGACGGGTTCAGACGGCCTTTCCGACCTGACGGTCTGCGCTTTGTATAAGGATTCGTGCGGATATATGTGGATGGGAACTTCCACTTCTGTGGAGCGTTTTGACGGAATACACTTGAAGCATTATCCGATACCCGGTGAAAATGAAAAGCTGAAATGGGTGAATACGATTGTAGAAACCTCGGACAACCGGATTTGGATGGGAAATGACATGGGACTCTGGCAGGTGGACGGTGATTCGTTGCGGCGGGTTGCTCCGGATGTAATTGCTCACGGCGTGCGGTCTATTTGCCAGGGTGATGACGGAACATTATATATAGGCAGCGAAACAGGATTGTACATTTGCCGGGACGGGGCTTTTGAATTCCGTCAGGTTGACTCAAACATCCTTTCTTCCGGTAATTTTGTCATCAGCCTTTATCTGGACAAGGCGGGCGGCAGTCTGTGGATGATCACGCGCAACGGTCTGTATGCCATGAATCTGAAGAATGGAAAGACAACTCACTATCCGAACAGCCTTTTCAAAGAGGAAAGCGAATGCTCCTATCGGACGATGACGTGCCTTGATTCTGTTTTGTATATCGGGACAATGAATCACGGAATCCTGCGGTTTGATATGAAAACAGCAGCTTTCTCCCGGTATGTTGATGTGGGATGCGATGTAATAATGTCCTTGTCGGATGATGGGAACGATATGCTCTATGTGGGGACAGACGGCAACGGAGTGCATTTCGTGTCTGTACGCGAACGGAGGATTGTGCGCTCTTTCCGGAATGATCCGGAGAGAAAGGAAGAGCCGGGGCTGCGTTCCAATTCCGTCTATTCACTTTTGGTCGACAGGGACAGTTTGGTATGGGTAGGGCTTTATCAGACGGGGGTTGACTATACTGTGCATCAGGAACCGTTATTTGCTGTTTATAAGACTCCGTATTTCACTTCCGAACACATTCCGGTGCGCAGCATTTACATTGGTTCCGGGAAAAAACTGATCGGTTCGCGTAACGGACTGTATTGCATTGATGAGCAGAAGCAGTCGGTTGTGCGTTTCGGAACTCCTTCGCTGCGGTCTAACATAATTCTCACGTGTTATGCTTTTCTCGGCAAAGTTTATATCGGTACATACGGAGGAGGAATGTATGTGTTTGAGCTTGATTCCGGGAAAATTCTAGATTTTGATGCCGACGGTTCTGAGGCGTTCAGGCATAACAGCGTTTTTTGTTTTTCCTCAGATGAAGAGGGACGTTTGTGGATAGGTGCATCAACGGGTGTGTATTGCTATAAAGGAAATTCGCTCTTGCATCATTTTGATCATAAAAACTCTCCGCTGCCGGAGGGGAATGTCTATGTTGTGTTTTTTGATTCCATGCGCAAGGGATGGATCTGTACGGAAACAGGAATAGCCATTTGGGATCCGGCCTCAAAAACGATCAAGAAGAATGTTTTTCCGGAACATTTTCCGGACAAGGCAAAGGTCGGTTCCATGTTTGAGGATTCGGAGCATAAGCTTTACTTTGTTCCGTATAAAGGAAATCTTTTCGTTTCAGATCTGGCAATGGGCAAGGTCTATGAAATAGGGCCGGACACTCCGCTGGAAGGAAAGGAAATCAGATTCGTTACGGAAGACAAAGACAGCTGTCTTTGGATTGGTACGGGGAGCGGTCTGTTCTATTATGATAAGAAAAACAGTTTTGTTCCCTATAATTTTGTGAGCGGCATTCCCGATCCGAACTTTCTCCCTTGTGAGCCGGTTAGAGGCAAGGACGGGAGAATATGGTTCGCTAATAATGAGGGCCTGCTTTATCTTCCGGAGAATTGGAAGCGGCAAAGGCGCGGCTTGCCTTATACGATGCATGTGACAGAAGTTTATGTAAACGGGAAATCCGTTCCGTTTCCGATGAAAGGCGGTGCTGGAACATACGGTAAGGTCATATTGGATCCCGAGCAGAATAATGTGACTTTCCGTTTTTCCGGATTTGCCTTTACCGATCCGGCTTATGCGGCATATGAATATAAGCTGGAAGGCTTGGAGAACGATTGGAAGAGATTGGTGGGGAAATCGGAAGCGGTATACTATAATCTTGAGCCGGGTGCATATGTATTCAAGGTCCGCCGTATGGGTGAGCCGGATACGGAAACCGGCATGGCCGTCAAAGTGCTTTCGCCGACGAACTGGAAGGCCTGGACTATAGGAATAGTCTTGTGCTGTATTGCAATGGTGTGTTCTTTCTTCGTTTATGTTGGGAGAAAAAGAAAGGAGCGGAAGAAGCTCGAGGCACCGAAAGAAAAATACCGGACCAGCAACTTGTCGGATTCCGAATGCAGACAGCTTGTCCGCAAGCTGGAGAATGCGATGTCAGAGAAGAAGCTTTACGCGAATCCTGACCTGAAGCTTATGGATCTGGCGGAGATTATCGGTGTTTCCTCACATACCTTGTCTTATCTGTTCAATCAATATCTGAAGAAAAGTTATTATGATTATGTCAATGATTGGCGGATAGAAGAGTTCAAGGAGCTGATAGCTCGGAAAGCACATGCAAAATATACGCTGAATACTTTGATAGAGAAATGCGGATTCGGTTCACGCGCTTCTTTCTTCCGTTGCTTTAAGAATAAGACGGGCATTACTCCGAATGAATACATAAAACAGTCTAATCAGTGAGCTGAGCCGCCAGGCTTTCCTTTGCAAGTGTCCGTACGTTTCGGTTGAAGCGTGCGGACACTTGCTATAATTCCCCCTGTTGCGTGAAAAAGGAAAACAAAAGCCTCCCAAAGAGTCTTATTCAATTAAATAAGACTGACTTTTTTGTTGTTAAACCGCTGTTTTATAGAATGTTGTCTTGTGCGCGGTCTTATCGGGCGAAGATAGACATCTCAAGGGTGAAAAGATTCTTCTTCTTGTTCCTTTTAATCTACATTTGCAATGTGTCCGATGCCTCTTTTGGCTGGTGAGGAAAGAAACCGGATGCAAAAATGAGTGATTGTTAATTTTAAAATTTGTAGGTTATGAAGAATGAATTCTTGAAATTCCCTTCCAAAAGAATTTTGTTTTCTGCGTTCTTTGTATCTGCCGCCCTGTTGGGAGAGAGCGTTTTGCCCTTGCGTGCAGATGTGGCGGAGATACGTTCGGTGATGCAGAAAACAAAGGTGTCGGGCGTGGTGCTCGACCCGAACGGTGAGCCGGTTATCGGTGCAACCGTAATGGAAAAAGGCACGTCCAACGGATCGGTTACCGATTTGGACGGCAAATTTTCATTGAATGTGGCTTCGCCTCGGTCGGTGATTGTCATTTCTTATATAGGTTACAGAACGACGGAAGTTTCTGCAGAGAAGAAGGTGTTGTCGGTAACTTTAAAAGAAGATTCGGAGATGCTGGAAGAGGTGGTCGTTGTTGGATACGGCGCACAGAAAAAGGAAACGCTGACCGGTTCTGTGGCTGTTGTGGGACTGGAAATGTTCAAGGACAAGGGTACGGTGGCCAATCCTTTGCAGGCTATGCAGGGACAGGTGCCGGGACTTCGCATCACTCGTTCTTCCGCAGCTCCGGGTGAAGAAGGATGGGGCATCTCGATTCGTGGAGCCGTTTCCAGAAACACGACAGAACCTTTGCTGATTATCGACGGTGTGCCGGCAAGCGGAGTAAGCGAGATGGCGCAGCTGAATGCCGCCGATATTGAGTCGATTAACTTTCTGAAGGATGCCTCGGCAGCCATCTATGGTTCGAAAGCTGCGGGCGGTGTGATTCTTGTCACAACGAAGCGTGCGGAAAAGGGAAAGACCAGGGTAGAATACAACGGTTCGTATACCCGCAAGATAGTCGGGCTTCAGCCTCGTCTGATGAGTCTGGACGAATGGGCGGACGGAGTGATTCAGGCGCGCCGGAATGACGGACGTCCGGAAGATGACCAATGGATACGTTATGCCACAATGGCCAAACAGATGAAAGGCAGTTGGTTTAAAGCGGACGGGGGAGGCGGAGTCGCTCCGATACCGGGAGCATATACAGGTGTGGCAGATTTCGTATTTCACGACATGAACTGGACGGATGTGTTGTGGGGGAACGCTAATTCCACTCAGCACGACTTGAGTATTTCGGGAGGTTCGGATAAGGCCACTTACCGTTTGTCGCTCGGATATTTGTATGATCAGGGAACCTTGCAGTGGGGAAACAATTCGAACGAACGTTTTAATGTACGCCTTTCAAATACCTTTAATATAACAGACAACTTCAGTGTTGACTCGAACATTTCTGCCAGCCGTCAGCATCAAGTCGCTCCGACACAGATTGGAGGAGCATTGGGGAGAAGCGTTCCCCAGCCGGGCTTGCCTGTTTCCACAATTGACGGAAAACCGTACGCATGGGGAGGAATACATACGCCGAACTGGTTATGTGAACTGGGAGGTGACAATAGACTGGTGGTCACTTCCATGAGCATCAATGAGGTGCTGAAGTGGAAAATCATTGACGGATTGAACTTCAATGCAACCTTGGGATACAGCACGAATACTGCTTTCCGTGATGAAGAGTATCTGCCTATCGACTGGTATTCTTATGACGGAACGCTGATTCGCAACGAAAACAGTCCTTATCCCAGGCAGGAAGACTCTTCGTATATGAGAAGCTCATCCCGTACAGACAATGCCACAGCATCTGCATTCCTTACTTATTCGAAGTTGTTTGGTCAGAAGCATGATTTGACGGTTATGGCAGGTGTCCAGTATGATTATGGGGCATACGATTACAGCGCGACAAAGGCAGAGAATGTGGAGCCTTCCTTGGATGCGTTGAACGGACAGGGTGAAGTTTACATTGATAAAGTCGATAAATGGGAGGAGGCCATCCTTTCTTATTTCGGTCGTGTAAACTACAATTTCAAAGAAAAATACCTGCTCGAAGCGAATGCGCGCTATGACGGTTCTTCCAAATTCCTTCCTGAAAATCGTTGGGCTTTTTTCTATGGTTTCTCCGGAGGATGGCGAATCACAGAGGAGGCGTTCATGGAAAATATAAAGGATTATGTCAATGAACTGAAACTGAGGGTTTCGTACGGCGAGGTCGGCAACCAAAGCGGTATCGGGCGTTATGACGGTATTCAATTGTATAACTATCGGGCAGGTTCGGGTGCATATCTGGGAAGTTCGAATGCGACTTATGTGGAGTCTGCCGGTCTGGTCAGTACGGAACGTACCTGGGAACGCATCTATAATTATAATGTCGGTTTGGATTTCGGCTTCTTGAACGGACGTCTTTCCGGCAGTTTTGAACTTTTTATGAAAAAGAACAACAATATGCTGGTTGAAAGGCTTTATCCGGGCATATTGGGAGGAAGCGCTCCTGATATGAACAGCGGAAAGTTCGAGGCGAAGGGTTATGACGGAAGTCTGACATGGCGTGACCGGATTAAGGATTTCAGCTATCATGTCGGAGGTACGTTGACCTATATGACCAACGAATTGATTGATGGAGGTGAAACAGTAAAGGTTGCCGGATATAATGCAGCTTTGAACGGATATCCGTTGAATTCAATTTTCGGTTACCGCTATATCGGAAAAATCCAGAACGAAGAACAGTTGATGAAGTACACACAGAGGTATGGAGGAAACAATACGATAGACATGCCGAGCAATCTGCTGCGTCTGGGTGATCATATGTATGAGGACGTGAATAAGGATGGCAGGCTGACGCAGGACGACTTGGTCTTCTTGGGTTCTGACGATCCGAAACTTTCATTCTCGTTCAATTTCGGGTTTGAATGGAAAGGTCTTGATTTCTCTGCAGTATTCCAGGGAGTCGGCAAACGTACCATCTATCGTGGCATTGACGCGTGGAAAGTGCCATTCTCAGCCATTTGGCTGAATACTTCCAACCAGTCTGTGGGCAATGTGTGGAGTCCGGAAACGCCTGATAACTATTATCCGAGCTATTCGAATACCGGCTCTATCAACAATTACAACTACATTTCGTCTACATGGTCCGTTGATAACGGTGCTTATCTGCGCTTGAAGGATATTGTGCTGGGATATACACTGCCCAAGTCGGTGCTGAAAAAGATGGGCAACTTCATGACGAATTTGAGAATTTATGTAGCCGGAGCCGATATTTGGGAAAAGACTTATATTCATGACGGATGGGATCCGGAAGCGACGAGAGAGGTTGATGACAAAGACCGCTATCCGTTCAACAGAACATTTACGGTAGGTATAAACGCAACATTCTAAACAATTGATACAATGAAAAAGCTTAAACTACATATCATTTTGGGATTGGCGGCAGCACTGGCTTTTCCTTCTTGTCTGGACTTTGATCCGAAGACACAGCTTGCCGATACGAACTATTGGTCCACTCCCGACCAGTTCAAGTTATTTGCTACGCAGTTTTACGGGTGGCCGCTTGATTTCCGGCGGCTGGATAGTAGTCCGCATAGCGACGGACGTTCGGATCTGAAGACAAGCACAACACTGGACCTTTACAGTAACGGAACGAATACCGTTCCTACATCAGACAATAACTATACGGACAACTATAATCGGATTCGTCAGGCAAATATTCTTCTGCAACGGGCGGAATCCTATGGTACTCCTGAGGATATTGCTGTTTATGTGGGCGAGGCCAAATTCTTCAGAGCTTATTGTTTCTTTGATCTGGTGCAGCTTTATGGAGATGTAATCATTGTGGACAGGCCGCTGGATGTGGATGATCCGGAGATGCAGCAGGGACGCGATCCGCGTGGGGAGGTGATTGACTTTATAGTGCAGGACTTGCAGGAAGCGGCGGAAGCGCTTCCCGGTTTCAACGAAATAGCTTCTTCGGACGAAGGGAGAGTGTCAAGCGAGGCTGCTTATGCGTTTCTCTCAAGAGTTGCTCTTTATGAAGGGACTTGGCAGAAGTTTCATGATGGAAACGGCCAAAATACGGAACGTTCTCGCCAACTGCTGGATATTGCTGCCAAGGCTGCTGATGAAGTGATAATGAGCCGGAATTTTGAACTTTTCAAGCCGGCGGAATTGGGGGATTTCGCATACAAGTATCTGTTTGTTCTGGAAAACGAGAAGTCTAATCCGGCAGGCATCAACAAAAGCGCGAACCGGGAATATATTTTTGCAAAAAGGCATGACGGCGTGATTAATCCCGTCGGAACTAACATAACGGAGGGGCGCTTTAACAATGATGTCACCCGCATAACCCGTAAGCTGGCGAACATGTATCTTCAGAGCAATGGCTTGCCTGTCGATCCGTCCGCATGGGATTACAGTACGATGGCTTCCGAATATCAGAACCGTGACAACCGTATGAAGAATACGCTGATGGTTCCGGGAGAAACTTACTGGAGCAACGGGGGAGGCCGGATTGACTGGACTGGAAGTGCGGAAGAAGTGGCGAACGCAACAATCCGTGAATTTGTTCCGGGGCACGGAACAGGGTATTCCATGCACAAATGGTGTTGTGAGCGTGACGGGGTGGCTAACCGCAGTGAAGGATACGACTATCCGGTTATCCGCTACGCGGAAGTGCTTCTGAACTATGCGGAAGCGGTGTTTGAACGTGACGACAAGATAGAAGATCAGGATCTGGCAAAATCGCTCAACCTGGTGCGCAAGCGCGTTAACCCGGATATGCCTGATCTTACAAATGATTTTGTTTCTTCGAATGGCTTGGACATGCGGACTGAAATCCGCAGAGAACGTACAGTGGAGCTGTTTGACGAATGTTTCCGGTTGGATGACCTGAAGCGTTGGAAAACGGCGGAAACTGAGATGCCGATGAATCTGACTGGCATCAAATGGACGGGCGCTGAATACGAAACTACATGGTCGTCTGCTGCATCGGCAAACAAGGACGCCGAAGGCTGCTTGCTCATGGAGTCTGGGCGTGTATGGCAGGAAAAAAATTATTTGTATCCGCTGCCGGTCGACCAGTTGCAATTGAATCCGAATCTGAAGCAAAATCCGGGTTGGGACGAATGACGAACAGAATATTAAAGTTAAGGAAATGATTATGAAACGAAACATATTTGCGAATATAATCGGGATGTTTCTCGTATGTGGAGGAATGTCCATGGGATTTTGCTCTTGTGATGACGAAACTGTTTCTCCCGCATTAGACGAAAAGGTGCTCATCTCGGAAATAAATGTAGGAGTAACTCCAAATCTCCCGTTGCTGATTAATACGGATTCGCTGATGACATGGGAGGTCTTGCCGGAAGAAGCGACAAACAAGAATGTGATATGGACTTCTGCCAATCCGGAAATTGCCAGCGTTTCGGAGGATGGACGTATATCAGCTCATGCACTCGGCACTGCTGTTGTCACGGTTTCGCCTGAGTGGGGATATGCCACGGCAGCATCCGTTACGGTAGAGGTTATAGATCACATCGTATTTATAGATGATATCGTTCTGACAAATCCGGAAGACGAGCTGTCGGTTTATGCGACGGCATCTCTTCAGTTGACGTGGGAAACCGTTCCTGAAGAACCTACCTATCCGGGACTGAAGTGGGAAAGCCTTACTCCGGAAGTCGCTACCGTTTCAGAATCGGGACTTGTGAGAGGCGTTGCAGCAGGAACGGCGCAGATCCGGGCAACGGCTACTGACAGCCGGCATTTCTCGAAGGTGTTTGAAATAGCTGTGATGCCTGTGATACCGATAGAGTCGCTCGAAATAGATGAATCTCAAAGCGAGCTGGCCATCGGTGAGGTGTCGAAATTGAACGTGAAAGTGACTCCGGAGAACGCTACGGTTTCTACTTTGGTTTGGGAAAGTTCGAACCCTTCAGTTGTGAGTTTTGACGAAGACGGTGTGATGACCGTGCATGATTATGGTTCTGTAACTATTACCGCATCGGCAGAATATGGAGGCAGTTCAGTTTCTGCTGCGCTGGATGCACAGGTTGTGGAAGGAAAGGTGAATGATACGTTCGACTATACAGCCCCCTGGGCTATTTTTAACAATGTTGGAATGGTTGTAGGGATTGAAGACAGTGAACTTGTGCTCACCCCGGGAGATGATAAGAACTATAAGGCGGTTCGCATAGCAAGAACCGGGGGAGTCAATTTTCATGCAGGAAATTATCCTATTCTTGCTGTCAAAGTATGGATGCCAGGTGATGTTGTAGCGGAGTCTGATAAGATGGAATATTATCTTGATATCTGGACCAAAGGACAAACACCTGCCGGAAAGTATGGTGAAAATACAGACAAGGGCAAGAATCAGATGGAAGTAAAAGATTGTGGCGACTATAAGGTGTATGTGGCTGATTTTACGAGAAAGGGACTTGGGGCGTCCAATGAGTTTCTTCCTTCATCGGCTATTAATATGGAGAATGTAGAATTCCAGTGGTGGAAGCTGTGGTATGATGCCGGTGTTCCGCTGGATGGAACGATCAAAATCGACTGGGTGAAAACATTCAGGTCGGAAGAAGAGTTGGATGCGCTTATAGCTTCGGAAAGCGGTATCCGGTAATGGATGTGGCAAGTTTATAATAAAGGTAATCGATTGTTTTCAGGATTTATTTGAAACGGAATAAAAGATAAGTAGTATGAAACTGAATTATATACAAATGTTTGCGGCCTGCGCCCTGTCCGTTCTGACAATGGGATGCAAGGCGGAATTTGAGAACGGGGTGAACGATATCGACTCTTGGGAAGTGGGTGCGGAATATACACCAAGTCTGGTTCATCCGGGTGTACTTCATACGCAGGAGGATATAGAGCATATCCGTGACCTGGTGGACCGGCAGAAAGAGCCGGCCTACGGCATCTTTCTCAAAATGAGAGAAGACTGGAAAGCCAAGTCAGACTATTCGATGAACGGCCCTTACGAGGTGATTGCCCGTGACGGGGCTTATGCAGCCAATAAGGTAAATGCAGAACGGGACTTCGATGCGATTTATCTTAACTCGGTGATGTGGATGATAACTCAGGATGAGGCACATGCGAGGAAGGCACTCGAAATCATGCTTGCCTATGCCGGTACGCTGAAAGACATTGACGGGAATGATACGGCGTTGATGGCCGGGCTGGAAGGTATCAAGATTGTATACGGGCTTGAAATGCTGTCGCACACTTATCATCAGTCGGAAAAGTATCCTGACGGAATAACTGACGAACAGATTGAGCGGATCAGCACAATGCTCCGCAACGTCTTCCTGCCTGTGTGGGAAGAGTTTTACGCAAGCGATCCCAATACGAATGGAAACTGGGGGCTTCATGTTACGAAGTCATATATGGCGGCTGCCATTTTGTGGGATGATGTGGAGATGTACCGGAAGTGCGTGAACTTTTATCTTTATGCTTATGACAACGGTACTATTGCGCACTATATTGACGGAGATACCGGACAATGCCAGGAATCAGGGCGTGACCAGCAGCATACTGTATTGGGAATCGGGGCTTTGTCGGCCATTTGTGAAATTGCGTGGAAGCAGGGGAACGATCTCTATTCGGCTTACGACAACCGTGTGCTGAAAGGGTATGAGTATACGGTGAAATACAACCTCGGTTACGATGTACCGTTCAAGACATGGACGGACGTTACGGGGAAGTATTCCAACTGGACAGAAATTTCTGCTGTGACGAAAGGTGAAAACGATGGGGTGGACACGGAACGCGGACAATGCTGGCAGCCCGTATTCTATATGGCATATAATCATTATGTGAACCGCAGAGGATTGAGTATGCCCTATACGGCGGAGTTGCTGGAAACATACGTGGAAGACGAGTATGACGGCGGTCATCCGAGCTTTGGTCCGCTGCTGTTCAATGATTTGGATTGAGAAACTACTTAAGGATAAATGTGAAACTACCCCTGAGCAGATGGCAGTTTACCCCGTAGTAATCAGACAACCGCTGCGGGGTAATTTTCAGACATCGTTTGAATACAGTAAAAACATGATTTTAAGATGAATAGAATTGCGATATTGGGAATGTTGTTATGTGTGCCGGTCATAGCACTCGCCCAGCAGAACGAATGGGAAGACCCCACACGGTTTGAATGGAACAAGGAGAAGCCTCATGCGTGCTTTGCGCTCTACGAGTCGGTTGGAGATGCGCGGACTGAGGATTACAGCCGTTCTCCCTGGTACAAGTCGCTCAACGGGACGTGGAAGTTCCGTTACGCTCCTTCGATAGAGGCGAGCGTGAAAGATTTCTATCGCACGGACTTGTCCGACAGGGACTGGGATGAGATTCGAGTGCCCTCCAACTGGGAACTGCAAGGTTATGGCGAACCGATTATCCGCAACATCCAGTATGTCTTTTCGCCGAATCCGCCTTACATAGATGTGGACAATCCGGTGGGGACTTACCGCACTCGTTTCACCGTTCCTTCGGAGTGGAAAGGCAGGGAGGTGATGCTTCATTTCGGATCGATAACAGGTTATGCACGTGTCTATGTAAACGGAAAACAGGTGGGAATGACCAAGGCTTCGAAAACTCCCGCAGAGTTTAACGTCACTTCCTGTGTGAAGGAAGGAGAGAATCTGCTGGCTGTGCAGGTATACCGCTGGCATGACGGAAGCTACATGGAGGATCAGGACTTCTGGAGGTTGACCGGTATCGAGCGTGATGTTTATCTTCAGGCTTATCCGAAACTGACCATTTGGGACTTTTTCTTGAGGCCTGGCTTGGACAGAGATTACCGTCACGGTGTGTTTCATGGAACAGTGAATTTGCGTGAATTCAGCGGCAATGAGATGAAGCGCGGACAAGCAAGGTTGGATTTGCTGGATGCAAACGGAAAAACAGTTTTTTCCCGAACAGAGCCGTTTGATCTGGAAGAGGAAGCAAATGTGGCGTTCTCAGGTATGGTGAAGAACGTGGAGAAATGGAATGCTGAACGGCCTTATCTGTACGATTGTGTATTGTCTTTGTCTGATTCTTCGGGCCGCGAGCTTGCATTGACATCGTGCAAGGTTGGTTTCCGCAAAATAGAAATCAAGGACTCGAAACTTCACGTGAACGGAGTTCCTGTATATATAAAAGGTGTAAACCGTCACGAACACAACGATACGTTGGGGCATGTGCAGACACGGGAAATCATCGAGCATGATTTGAAAATGATAAAGCGTCTGAACATGAATGCGGTGCGCACATGCCATTATCCCAACCATCCGATGTTCTACAAGCTTTGTGACAAATATGGCATTTATGTGGTGGATGAGGCGAACATTGAAAATCATGGGATGGGATCTGTTCCTTATTTTAAAGATACGATACCTCATCCGGCTTACCGTCCGGAATGGTACGATGCGCATGTCGATCGTATCTCGCGGATGGTTGAACGCGACAAGAACCATGCATGTGTCATAGGATGGTCGTTGGGCAATGAATGTGGGAACGGGAAGGTGTTTCATGACGAGTATAGACGGCTGAAGGCATATGATCCCGACCGTTTTGTTCAGTTTGAGCAGGCATGGGAGAACTGGAATACCGACATTGTATGTCCGATGTATCCGCGTGTGAGTTGGATGGAAGAGTATCGTAATTCGGGAAAGACACGCCCGTTCATCATGTGCGAATATGCCCATGCCCAAGGAAACAGCAACGGAAATTTCAAGGACTTATGGGATTTGATTTATGACAGCCCTAACCTGCAGGGAGGATTCATTTGGGATTTTATGGATCAAGGCATTAAAATGCGTGCCGATGCGCAGGACGGAAGGACGTACTGGATGTACAACGGAAAACTGGGAGCGCACCGGTGGCTGGAAGATAAGGAAGGCGAACTGAATACCGGAACGGATGGAATCATTTCGGCGGACGGTACTCCCAAGCCTCAGGCATACGAAGTGAAAAAAGTCTATCAGTACATTCATTTTAAAGAAAAGGATTTGCCGGAAGGTATCGTTACGGTTCGCAACCTGTATGACTTTACGGATCTTGCAGACTATGATTTTCGTTGGGTGTTGGTGAAGAACGGAGAGCCTGCTGATTCGGGCCGTTTCTCGGTAAATCTGAAACCGCATCAGTCGAAAGATGTAAAGCTGAGTCTGCCGGATGTGCCTGAAGACGGGAATGAATACTTTCTTAATCTGTATGCTTATACACGTGCCGCAACAGATTTGGTTCCGGCCCGGTATGAAGTGGCGAAAGAGCAGCTGAAGATAGGAAAGAGTGATTTCTTTATTTCTCAAGAAGGTGTTTCCGGACAACTGGCTTGTCAGGTAGAGGGAAACATGTTCTTGTTTACATCCGGCAAGGTGTCGGGCAAAATTGATTTGAAAAGAGGTGTGTTGTGCGGCTATGCATTGGATGGAAAATCACCGTTCGTGCAATATCCGGAGCCGTCTTTCTGGCGTGCCCCGACAGACAATGATTTCGGAAACAGGCTGCCTTTGCGCTCTAATGTATGGCGCACGGCCCATGTAAATCGGGAAGTGCGAAACGTTTCGGTGGGAGAGAAGACTGCTGATGGGGTTTGCGTAACGGTAGAGTGGATGCTGACGGACATTCAGGTACCCTACACTGTGGAATATCTGATTCGGAACGATGGTTCGGTCAAGGTGACGGGGAGTATCAACATGGAAGGGAAGAAACTTCCGGAACTGCCCCGCTTTGGGATGCGCGTAGAGCTGAAGAGTGGTTATGATAACTTGGCTTATTATGGCAGGGGGCCGCAGGAAAACTACATAGACCGATGCGCCAACACCCTGATAGGGTGTTATGAAAGTAAAGTGGCGGAGCAGTATTATCCTTACATACGTCCGCAGGAAACGGGCAACAAAACGGACGTGCGTTGGCTTTCTCTGTTGGACAAGGACGGTTTCGGCTTGAAAATTACCGGAATGCAGCCTTTGTCGTTCTCTGCTCTGCACTTTGCTCCTGAGGACCTTGATCCGGGGCTGACACGCAAGATGCAGCATCAGGTAGACGTGGTTCCCCGGAAAAATGTTTTCTTGCATGTTGACTTGAAACAGCGCGGACTGGGAGGCGATAACAGTTGGGGGATGCTTCCCCATAACGAGTACCGCCTGTTGGAGAAAAAGTATGCTTACAGTTATGTGATGCAGCTGGTGGGGGATAAATGATGCCATTGGATGGCTTGAAAAAAATGTCCCGTCATCTTGATTAAAATGTCCCAACATCCTGATGAAGATGACGGGACATTTTACTTCAGATGTTGGGATGTTTTTTTTGCACATTGTGCGCAGATTCCTTTGACGATATAGTTTGTCTTGTTGGCGATGAAACCTTCCGGGATATGGACGGGAGGAATGGAGTCTTCGCTGAGGCAATAGGTCTTCCGGCATTTCTCGCAGAAAAAGTGGCAGTGTGCTTCCTCCGAACTGCAATGTCCGTGGTTGTGGCACAGGCAGTACTTGTGAAGTCCGCTTCCGTCGTCGACGCTATGGATGAGATGCCGCTCGTGGAAGAGCGAAAGAGTCCGGAATATGACGGACTTGTCGATGCTTTGCAGTTCATCTTCAAGCGAGGTAAGGCTGAAGGTGTCGCTTTTCTTGCAGATGGCGTCATATATAAGGAGGCGGGTGGAGGTAGGGCGAATGCCTGCGTCTTCCAGAATCGGAATATAATGTTCAGCTTTCATAGTGTAAAAAAGAGATGCTTATCCACTGCAAAGATAAGCATCTCTTTTTGCAATCCGGTTGTTTGTTGCCGTTTTATTTCATTTCCAGTTCCTCTTTCATGTCGAGTTCTTGTCCGTGGGTGTCGAAGAACTTGTATTGCAGGAAGGCCAGACTTTGGTCCGGAATGATCCGGATGCCGAATCCGTATTTCATCTGCCATTTTCTCTTCAGAGAAACAATGCCCTGGTTGATGTATGCGGCAACATAAGGATGTATGTGTAGGGTAAATTTCTTCACTCTCAACTTGTTGACCATATAGTCGATCTTGCTTTCCAGCGAGTCGGTGAACAAGATTGACGGCTTTATTTTTCCTTTACCGAAACAAGTGGGGCAGTCTTCGTCCGTTGTCACATCAATGGCCGGGCGTACACGCTGGCGCGTGATCTGCATCAGCCCGAATTTGCTTAGCGGAAGGATGTTGTGTTTGGCGCGGTCTTTCTGCATGTTCTGGCACATCCGCTCATAGAGTTTCTGCCGGTTTTCTGCCAGATTCATGTCGATGAAGTCAACCACAATGATGCCTCCCATATCCCTCAGTCTTAACTGGCGTGCCAGCTCGTCAGCTGCTCCCAGATTGACATCCAGCGCATTGGCTTCCTGTCCGTTAGCCGATTTCGAGCGGTTTCCGCTGTTCACGTCAACCACATGCAGCGCTTCCGTATGTTCTATAATCAGGTAAGCCCCGCTTTTGTAGGAAACGGTCCGTCCGAACGACGACTTGATTTGTTTGGTAATGCCGAAATTGTCGAAGATGGGAAGTTTGCCGATGTAGCGCTTTACTATTCCTACCCGTTCGGGAGCAATAAGAGCCACATAATTTCTTACTTCGTTGTAGACCTCTTCGTCGTTCACGTAAATGTTTTCGTATGAAGGGTTAAACAGGTCCCGCAGCATTGCAACCGTGCGGCTTGTTTCTTCATAAACCAGTGAAGGCAGTTTGGTTGCCTTCTGTACTTTGGCGATGGTTTCTTCCCAGTGTTTCAGCAATACCTTCAGTTCGGTATCGAGTTCCGCGACTCTTTTTCCTTCGGCTACAGTCCGTACGATTACGCCGAAGTTCTTCGGCTTTATGCTTTGCAGGAGTTGTTTGAGCCGTGCGCGCTCTTCGCTCGATTTTATTTTCTGTGAAACCGATACCTTGTCGTTGAACGGGATAAGGACCAGATAGCGTCCGGCAAACGACAGTTCACAGGTCAGACGCGGTCCTTTGGTAGAAATCGGCTCTTTTACAATCTGCACGATGACCTCTTGTCCCTGCTTGAGTACGTTTGATATGGCGCCTTCTTTTTCGATGTCGGGAAGCATTGAAGCCTTCGACATGGGAAAAAGCTTTTTTCGGTCGCTGGTTACTTGTTTCAGGTATTTCTCGTACGAATGAAATTGTGGTCCCAAGTCTAAGTAGTGAAGGAAAGCGTCTTTTTCAAAACCTACGTCAACGAAGCAGGCGTTGAGTCCGGGCATGAGTTTTTTCACCCTTCCCACATACATGTTGCCCACCGTAAAAGAAAGGTTTCTTTCTTCTTTCTGAAACTCCACCAGGTTCTTGTCTTCCATGAGAGCGATGGATATTTCTTTGGGCTGTACGTCTACTACTAATTCGCTTGTCACTTGATCACTTGGTTTTATTGGGTTTATAAAATCAGTTGAAACGCAGCTGTGTAGTTTCTGCGTTATGCACAATACACAAAGAACAAACCTGAAAGACTATTTGGAAGCACTTTGCAAGTTTGTTCTTTATTGAAGTCAGACAGACTAACAATTATTTTTTACTTTTATGTCTGTTCTTTCTCAGTCTTTTTTTACGTTTGTGAGTAGACATTTTATGTCTTTTTCTTTTCTTTCCGCTTGGCATAGCTTCAAATTTTTTATGGGTTAATACTAAAGTTAATTATTTTTTCACTGAAAGAGTAAACGTCTTTGCTGGCTTGAATGCCGGAATATTGTGTTCCGGAATGATGATCGTTGTATTTTTAGAAATGTTGCGAGCAGTTTTCTGCGCTCTTTTCTTCACGATGAAACTACCGAAACCGCGGAGATAGACATTTTCATCTTTTGACAAAGATTCCTTTACTGATTCCATGAACGCTTCCAGGGTAGCCAATACTGTTGCCTTGTCAATTCCTGTATTTTTGGCAATTTCGTTTACAATATCTGCTTTTGTCATTTCGCTAATAATTATTGTTATACCTAGTTCTTAATTTTTTGGATTGCAAATATATAGCTTTTCTCGCTCTCTAGAAAATTTATCAGCTACATTTTTTGTGGAAAGTCCTAGTTTTATGCGTTTTTATGCTCTGCGCCGCCACTATTTTGTGGCTTGACGTGTGCAAAAGGCTGGTGATTGTCGGTCGAAAGCATTATTTTTGCGGGAAAATAACGGACATTATGAATGACTTTTCAGAAAAGCTGATCGCCTGGTATCGCAAAAACGGACGCAGCCTTCCGTGGCGCGAAACGAAGGATCCTTATAAAATATGGGTGTCTGAAACGATACTTCAGCAGACACGTGTGGCGCAGGGATATGCCTATTACTTGCGCTTCATCTCCCGTTTTCCTGATGTCGGTGCGCTGGCCCGTGCGGAAGAAGATGAGGTTATGAGGCTTTGGCAGGGGCTGGGCTATTATTCGCGGGCCCGGAATCTCCATGCGGCGGCAAAGGATATCGTTGCGCGCGGATGCTTTCCTGTACTGCCGGAGGAGGTGAAGACCCTGAAGGGGGTGGGCGACTATACGGCTGCGGCCATCTGTTCGTTTGCCTACGGCCTTCCCTGCGCGGTGGTCGACGGGAATGTTTACCGGGTTTTGTCCCGGTATTTTGGCCTGGATGAATTTGTGGATACGGCGGCCGGAAAGAAAACGTTCGCGTCTTTGGCAGATGAGCTGATCGACAAGAACCGCCCGGCCGAATACAATCAGGCCATCATGGATTTCGGAGCCATGCAGTGCGTGCCTTCATCGCCCGATTGCAGCGTGTGTATCTTTTCCGGGAGCTGCGCTGCCTTGCAGAAAGGAACGGTGGATGTTCTGCCTTTGAAGAAGCATAAGACAAAGGTGTCTTCCCGTTATTTTTCTTATATGTATGTGCGCGCAGGTGCGTACACTTTTATTCGCCGCCGCGAGGGGAAAGACATTTGGCGCAACCTGTATGAATTTCCCCTGCTCGAAACTTCCGGTGAGTTGCGTGAGGAGGATCTGCCGTCCTGTCCGGAATTCCGTTCTTTGTTTGGCGGCTTGCAGGTGGAATCTGTCCGCCTCGTCAAGCCGGGTGTGAAGCATGTGCTGTCGCATCAGGTGATCCATGCTTCTTGTTTTGAAATAAGATTGTCAGATTCTGCGGCGGAATTGCCCGGATTTATCCGCATATTGGCCGGTGATTTTGATAAATTCCCTGTTCCACGTTTGATTTCTCGTTTTTTTTCTTTAGTTTTGGGGTCTGAAATTTAAAAAAAGTATATTTTATGTCATTGAATAAAGTACAATTGATAGGTAATGTAGGCAAAGAGCCTGAAGTGAGGTATCTGGACAGTGGAGTGGCGGTTGCAACATTTTCTTTGGCCACGACCGACCGGGCTTATACTCTTCCTAACGGAACGCAGGTTCCCGAACGCACGGAGTGGCACAACATCGTTCTTTGGAGAGGGCTTGCTGAAACAGCCGAAAAGTATGTGCATAAAGGTGACAAACTGTATATCGAAGGCAAAATCCGTTCGCGCTCCTATGACGACCAGAACGGCGTGAAGCGTTATGTCGTAGAGATCTTCGGTGATAATATGGAGATGCTTACTCCGCGTACGGTTCAGGCATCCGCACCGCAGCAGGCTGCTGCTAATGTTCAAAGCCAGCAGATGCAGTCGCCGGTGCAGCAGCAGGAATCACCCGCTTCGGACGTTTTGCCGTTTTGAGAGAATGATAAGAGAGGATGTGTTGCGGTTTTCAATGAACCGGACATGTCCTCGCATTGTTTAACAATAAATTATTGAATGGACCCTGACTCGTTTTTATGCCGCTGGGCGGATTGTTTTGACGGAGTGACTTTCGCTCCACTTTCTGCAGGTGCTTTGATTGCATTGCTTTCTGCGCTTGTGCTTCTGTATATTTCTGGCCTTGTGTCTGCATCGGAAATCGCTTTCTTCTCGCTTACCCCTTCTGAAAAAGAGGAGGTAGAAGAGGAAGATCATCCGTCGGACAGGCGCGTCAGATCATTGTTGGATGATTCCGAGCGTCTGTTTGCCACTATTCTCATCTCCAATAATTTTGCAAATGTGGCTGTAGCCGTACTGCTGAACTACTTTTTCGTTACGGTTGTTGATTTCGGCTCGGCCAAAGCGCTTGAATTTGTGGCGGTGGCCGTTGTGCTTGTTTTTCTGCTTTTGCTTTTCGGCGAGATCATGCCGAAAATATATTCAACCCAGCATTCGCTTGCGTTTGTCCGGAGGGCGGCTCCTATGATGTGTGTGTTGCGGTCGCTTTTCCGTCCGCTGTCGTCTGTTCTTGTCCGTTCTTCTTTTGTCATCAACAAGGTGGCTCAGCATAACAGGGTGTCGCGCAACCTGTCTGTAGACGAGCTTTCGCAAGCCCTTGAACTGACTGATATCAACGATACGCCTGAGGAAAGCAACATGCTTGAAGGGATTATCCGTTTTGGCGAAGAAACGGCAAAGGAAGTGATGACCCCGCGTCTTGACATGGTGGATCTTGAGATAAAGACACCGTTTACGCAAGTGCTTCAATGTGTGGTTGATAACGGATATTCCCGCATACCTGTTTATGAAGATTCGCGTGATAACATCAAAGGCATACTGTATATCAAGGATTTGCTTCCTTTTCTCGGGAAGGGAGATGAGTTTCACTGGCAGAATCTGGTGCGGCCTGCCTTGTTTGTTCCCGAAACAAAGATGATTGATGACCTGCTCCGTGATTTTCAGGCAAACAAGATTCACATCGCTATTGTCGTAGACGAGTTCGGAGGGACGTCGGGCATTGTGACTATGGAAGATCTGATTGAAGAAATCGTAGGTGAGATCAATGACGAATACGACGAAGACGAACGTTCGTATGTGAAACTGGCTGAAAATGTCTATGTGTTTGAAGCAAAGACGCTTCTTTCTGATTTTTATAAGATTCTGAAGGTAGATCCCGATGATTTTGAAGAGGCGGCGGGCGATTCGGACACACTTGCCGGACTTCTGTTGGAACTGAAGGGAGAATTTCCTGTCTTGCATGAAACGCTTGAATACAGGAATTTCAGGTTTGAAGTGCTTGAGATGAACAGCCGGCGGATTTTAAAGGTCAAGGTTACGGTTTCGTCTTCCGAAGACGGTGAAGCCGATCCTGAAGAAAAGAATTGATTATGCCGTTGCTGCGTCGTTGGGAAAAGGATGGAGGCTTGTGGGGTATCTGGCATGTTACGGAAACAGAAGATGGCCTTATGGCTTTGCTGGCAGACAAGTCGCTGTTTGCCGGCAGGCTTGCAGGTATAAAGGTGCCGAAAAGGAGGCTGGAGATTTTAGGAGTCTGTGTCTTGCTGAAGGACTTGCTGGGAGAAGAGAAGCGTATCTTGCATGAAGACTCGGGCAAGCCGTTTCTTGAAGGCGATCCGCGTCGGATTACGATATCTCATACCAAGGGCTATGTGGCTGTGGGCATTCATGGCGAAGCGGTTCCAGGCATGGATATCGAGCAGGTGGGCGAGAAGGTGAGAAGAGTGGCTTCCCGCTTTATACGTGCGGATGAAATGCCCGGTCGGGAACAGATGACCGGTGAAGAAAGTCTTTTTCAGCTTCTGCTGCATTGGTCGGCAAAAGAAACCTTGTATAAGTTGCTTGGTTGTCTTGATGTTGACTTCCGTACCCATTTGCGCATACGTCCTTTCAAACTTTCTCCCGAGGGTGAATTTGTGGGTGAAGAATTTTGCTCTGCTGACGGAACTTCGTGCCTGATCCATTATTTTGTTCATCCGGATTTTGTTTGTACCTATTGCGTCCGTTCTGCAGACAGAAGGTGATTATGGAAAATATGAAATTGCGTAAGACATTGAAAGTGGCTGCCGTTACCATTGTTTCGGCGGCGGCGCTTGTTCTGGCGGTAATAGCAGTCGCCATTCATTTTGTTTTTACTCCCGAAAAGCTAACTCCGGTTGTGCTGGATGTGGCGAACCGTTCGCTTGACGCACGTCTGGACATGAAGAGAGTTGAACTCACTTTTTCTCTACATTTCCCCGTTTTGGACTTGAACTGACTGACGGTTCGCTGGTGTCGAAGGCTGTACGCGACACGCTGTGGCAGCATACGGACTCGCTGCTTTCGTTTCGGAAATGTGTGGTCGTAGTAAATCCCCTTGATTACCTGAGAAAGCAGAAAATCAATCTCCGCTATCTGGGGATAGAAGGGGCATCTGTCTATGCGTTTAAAAGTGCAGACGGCAGGGCGAATTGGGATATAGCCCTTGCCGATACTGCGGAGGTACAGGCTGATACAGCAGCCTCTGCTTCTCCTTCAATCGGTGAAATAGAGATCAACCGCGTGTCTTTGAAACATGCGAATGTTGTTTTTGATGACCGCGATACCCGTGTTTATGCCAGTCTGAAAAATGCAGATCTGGATTTGAGGGCAAGGCTCCGCAAAGGGCATTCGGTGCTGTCTTTGAATTTTAAGAATGAGAACATTTTGTTCTGGCAGGACGGTCAATTGCTGTTGAACCATATTGCCGCTGAAGCAAATGCAGATATTGCTCTCGACCGTGCCTCTCATACGCTGACGTTGGAAGATACCCGTTTGGCGGTCAATGGCGTGGCTCTTGATTTGCACGGCACTTTGACGCGTGACACGCTGGAGCATGCGGCTCTCGTTGACTTGAAGTATGGGCTGCATGCGCCGTCGCTCGAAACTGTTCTTCGGATGGTTCCGGAAAGTGTCCTGAAACGTGAGAGTGTTTCGGTGGCTGGAAAGGTGGAGCTTGGAGGTACGGTGCAAGTATGGCAAGAAGAATATGCCGGAAGTGACTTTGCGCATGGGGATAACGGACGCCTCGGCCAAATACGACAAGTTGCCGTATGGGGTGGATCATTTTACGGCGGAACTTGATGCTTATGTCGATCTGATGCGCAACAATCTTTCGTTTGCCGATCTGAAGATTCTTCGTTTCCAGGGAGCGCATACCGATATTTATGCAGAAGGAAAGGTCAGCGATCTGCTGGGTGATCCGAACATTTCGTTCAAGACCAGGTCTGAAGTAGACCTTACTGCGCTGGCACAGACATTTCCTTTGCAGGAAGGCGTGTCGATGGGCGGAAAGCTTGACGCTGATATCGGTGTGAGGTGCCGCTTGTCGTCCCTCAAGAAACAGGATCTGGGCAGGATCCTGCTGGGTGGCCGTCTGGAACTTGAGAAAGTGTTTTTGCGTGATGCGAAGAAGAACTTTGACTTTACGGGTGATGCGTCGCTGGCTTTTGTCGGTGACAATTCGCTGTCGGCACGGGCGGAGATCAGCAGCATGCTGCTGCGTGCTTCAGGTCTGTATGCCGATATGAAGCAGCTGAAAGCGACAGTCAGATCAACGAATCCTCAGGATTCTACCCGCATAGTCGACTTGGAATGCAAACTGGAGATGAACCGTTTGAAAGGTGCCATGGGGGATTCTTTGAACGTGTTCAGCAAACATACGCAAGCCACGGTCCGCTTGCAGCCGGGGAAGAAGAACCCGTCGATGCCTCGGATTAATCTTTCGTTGGAAACGGATACGCTGTTCTGCCGGATGGGTAATATGCGTATGGGAATGGATAAAGGAGGTTTTGCCGTTGATGCCGAAAAAGTAAGAGATTCGGTGTGGAACCCGCATGGAATCATCGGGTTCAATCGTCTGAAACTGAATGTCCCGCAGTTTGCTTTGCCGGTGTATATGAGAAAGACGGCTGTTACGGTAGGAAACCGGCGCATTGCACTGAAGAATGCGAGCGTACGTATCGGGCATTCTGATCTGACCGCTTCGGGAGAGGTTCACAGGCTTTACGAAGTGCTGAAGAAAGGCGGGATGCTGAAAGCTAATCTGGACATCTCTTCTTATAATCTTGACTGCAATCAGCTGATAAGTGCCTTGAATTTTCCCGAAGACACTTTGCTGGAGGCGAGTGAAGAAAAAGAAGATACAGCGGCGGCTCTCAGGTTGTTTGTCATCCCCAGGAATGTGGACTTTGAGCTTCAGACCAGTCTGAAAAAGGTTACCTACGGCAAAATGAAGTTCGAGAATGTGCGGGGAGCGGTTGATATCCGCAATCAGGCCGTTCACTTGAAACACCTTTCCATGCGCGGGCTGGATGCGGACCTGAACACGACTGTGGTTTATCATGCGAGCCGCAAGGAACACGGTTATGCCGGGTTCGACTTCAGGCTCAGGAAAGTCAATATCGGCAAGCTGGTTGATTTTGTTCCTTCCCTCGATTCGATCGTGCCGATGCTCCGTTCGTTCAAGGGGATGGTTGATTTCGATGCGGCAGCCGAAGCAGTTCTCGATTCGAACCTGAACATAAAGATTCCTTCTTTGCGTGCGGCTGTCCATATCAGGGGCGACAGCCTGGTGCTGATGGACGGAGAAACTTTTGCTGAAATATCCAAGAAGCTTATGTTCAAAAACAAGAAGCGGAATGTGTTCGACAGCATATCCGTAAATCTGACAGTAAAGGACGGTAACGTCACTGTTTATCCGTTTGTTGTTCAGATCGACCGGTACAAGGCGGCTGTCGGAGGCACTCAGGGGCTGGACATGAATTTCCAGTATCACATATCCATCCTGAAATCTCCGCTTCCTTTCAAGGCAGGAGTGAATATTTCCGGAAACCTGGACAAGATGAAGATCCGTATCGGCAGAGCGAAATACAAGGATGCCGTAACGCCGGTGGCTATCCGGAAGGTTGACAGCACGCGGGTGAATATGGGGCAGGCAATTGTCCGCGATTTTGAGCGGGTGATGGAGCGCGGAGCACGAAGAAGGATTCCGAAGCTGGCAGAATGATACATTCTGTTTGGATGTTCGTAGATTTATTGTATCTTTGCGACAAGTGTATTATTAAATTAATTATTAAAATCTTCATTAACTTATGTTCAACAAACATCCAAAGGGGTTGGTTGCCGCTGCGCTGGCAAATATGGGCGAGCGTTTCGGCTTTTACATCATGATGGCAATCCTGACCCTGTTTATTTCTGCTAAGTTCGGCTTGTCGGAAACGACAACCGGATATATTTATTCTGCGTTCTACGCGTCTATTTACATTCTGGCTCTGGTAGGGGGAATCATCGCCGACAAGACGAAAAATTTCAAGGGTACCATTCTTGCCGGACTGGTTCTGATGGCTTTCGGTTATCTGATCATTGCCATTCCTACGCCGACGCCTGTATCTAACCTGCCTTTGTTCTTAGGCATTACGTGTGTAGGTCTTGCGGTCATCGCTTTCGGAAACGGTTTGTTCAAAGGAAATCTTCAGGCACTGGTCGGCCAGATGTATGATAATCCGAAATACTCGCATCTGCGTGATGCCGGCTTTCAGATTTTTTATATGTTTATCAATGTGGGTGCCGTGTTCGCACCGTTCATCGCTATCGGCGTGCGCAACTGGTGGCTGAAGGCCAATAATTTCGATTACGATGCCACTTTGCCCGAATTGTGCCATAAATACCTTGAAGGAGCGGGGACAATGCTTCCGCAGGAAATGGAGAAGCTGACTACGCTGGCCAACAAGGTGATGCTCGACGGCAGTCAGGTAACTGACATGTCTGCTTTCGTGAACAGTTATCTTGATGTCTTCAACCGCGGATTCCATTATGCTTTCATGGCGGCTATTGTAGCGATGCTCATTTCGCTGGTAATTTATCTGAAGAACAAGGCTTCCTTCCCTGATCCGGGCCATAAGGTGGCTGATGCGGAATCTTCGCAGGCTGCTGTTGCAAAGGAAGAAATTCAGATCAGTGCAACCGAAATCCGCCAGCGCATATATGCATTGTTCGCCGTGTTTGGCGTAGTGATCTTCTTCTGGCTTTCTTTCCACCAGAACGGCTATTCACTGACCTATTTTGCCCGCGACTATGTGGATTTGAGCGTTATCAACATTGATTTGGGCTTTACTCAGATAAAGGGGGCTGAAATATTCCAGGCAGTCAATCCGTTCTTTGTCGTATTCCTGACTCCTGTAATCATGTGGATATTCGGTTCGTTGAAAGAGAGAGGAAAAGAACCTTCCACTCCGATGAAAATAGCCATCGGTATGGGAATCGCCGCTCTGGCATATCTGTTCCTGATGTTCTTCTCGCTTACGTTGCCCGCTAAAGATGCGCTTGCAACGATGACTACCGAACAGATTGACGCTATCCGTGTAACTCCATGGATTATGGTGGGGCTTTATTTCATCCTTACCGTAGCCGAACTGTTTATTTCTCCGCTGGGACTGTCGTTCGTTTCAAAGGTTGCTCCTCCTCACTTGCAGGGACTGATGCAAGGCTGCTGGCTGGCTGCAACGGCGGTGGGCAACTCGCTGCTTTTTATCGGCGGCCTGCTTTATACCACAGTTCCCATCTGGGCGTGCTGGCTTGTGTTTGTCGGGGCTACCGGAGCATCGATGATTGTCATGCTGTCGATGGTAAGGTGGCTGGAGAAAGTAGCAAAATGACGGATACCTGACCGAATCTGAAGGGAAATAAAAAAGTCACAACGAAGCAGTTTCACCGCATTCGTTGTGACTTTTTTGTGTTATGTTTCAAAGTGATCCGTCGGGATAAGCGATCCGTTTTCCCGTGGTTTTCAGCGACGGACGCTGTGCTTTGCATCTTTTCAGTTCATCAGTCATTTCTTTGGCGAGCGCTTTCACGATATCCGGATATTGCGCGGAAAGATCGTTCTGCTCGCTGATGTCTTCTTTTATGTTATAGAGTCTGAGTTTCCTGTTCTCCCAGTGGTATATCAGGTGGTAGTTTCCTTTCAGGTAAGCTGAGTAAGCACCGTAACCTTCTTCCTTGTTCTGCGTTTCTCCCCACAAGTTAGGGAAATGCCATAAGATTGGCCGTTCGCGTTTTTCGTCAGAATTCTTCAGCAAATGGACAAAGCTCTTTCCGTCTACGGTCTGGGAAGTTGTGTAGCCGGAGATTCCCGCCATCTCCAGAATTGTCGGGAAGAAATCTTCAATCATCACCGGATTGTCGTTTGTTGTATTCTTTTCCGTTACTCCCGGCCAGCAGACCATCATCGGCTCCCGCACGCCGCCCATAAACGCCGAGCCTTTACCTGCGCGTGCCGGATAATTCTGATCTCTGTTTGCCTTGCCCTGTCTGACGTTGTTGAGGGCCTGTCCTCCGTTGTCCGACATGAACAGCAGGATTGTGTTTGACGCCACTTCCGGCCGTTTCTGCAAAAAGTCAAGAATATCTCCCAGGCTTTTGTCCATCCCTTCCACCAATGCGGCGTAATGGATTTCCATTTCGTTCAGCGTATCCTTCAACTGTTCGTCATAGCGGTTTCTGTATTTTCCGCTGAAGCGTTTGTCTTCATCGTAGGGTGCATGTACGGCATAGTGTGACATGTACAGATAAAACGGTTTCTTTTCAGCGATGGGCTTTTCCAGAGCTGACAAAGCCTCCCGGGTGAGAGCTTCTGAAAGGAAAATGTCCTGTCCGTGATACTTTTCAAGTCCTTTCACCGCCCATTTTCCTTGTCCGAAATTTCTTGTACCCAGATAGCTCCCCGGAGCGCCGTTTGCTCCTCCTCCGATGTTGACTTCAAAGCCGAAAGCCGACGGATCTGCTCCGGTTGTAGAAATTGCGCCGAAGTGCGCTTTTCCGCAATGGATGGTATAGTATCCGTTCCGTCTCAGAATTTCCGGCAATCCGGTAATCAGTGTCGTATTTTTTCTGTCGTGAGTTGAGGTGACGGTGTCAGGCTGTATGCCGTTGTAATTCCATTCCGGCGGGACTATGTCCCCTCTTTCTGCGTCTGTCCGTTTGTCGTAGTCCAGTGTCCAGTTTGTGACTCTGTGCCTGGCAGCATTCATGCCCGACATCAGGCTGCAACGGGTGGGGGTGGATATCGGGCAGGCATAGGCTTGGGTGAATCTGACCCCGGCTTCTGCCAGCCGTTCCATGTTGGGCGTGTGGTATCTTCGGTTCAGAGGCATGACCGAATCGTTGTAGAAAGGAACAGAAGTGTCCTGCCATCCCATGTCGTCCACCAGAAATAGTATAATGTTCGGGCGGTTGGCAGTCTGGGCGTGAAGGGATAGTGAGGAAAGGCAGCAAGCTGATAGCAGGGCATTTCCTAATGTGAATTTTTTTCTCATGGCTTTTTATAATTGTTTGCGATAAAAGTAGGATATTTTTTTTGTTTCTGGTTGAAAATATGGGTCTGAATTTGGTCATCAGAGTCCATTTTAGATTAATAATGCCGTTTGTAATTAAAATCAGACTATAAAATAGTTATTTTTGGAATCGGGAATCATAATTTAGCCGCATTTTTGTAAATAAGGGATTGAGGCAGGCTCTTGATTCTTCCGTGTATAAAAATATTTTTGTTTAGAAGCTTTGTATTTATGAGAAAACGATTCTGGAACAGGACAATGTTTGTGCTGGCGGTATGTTGCAGTACCTTGGGTGTGTCGGGGGCCGATGGCAATCCGGAGAAAGACGCATCTCCTTTTATTGTAAGTTCATATATCCGTGCCAGTTTTTATGAGATAGACAGGGTGTCTTCAGAAAGCATGAATGCCTGCACAGATCTGATATTTATGGCGTGCAGTCCTTATCCTGATGGACGGCTGTGTTTCGAGATTCCCGACAATCAGGCCTCGTTCAGTGGCGGAGCCGTATATTTGAAGGATGCGGCTGGAAGAACAGGCGTTGTTTCTTTTGACGGAACTGGTGTGATGAACGGAGGATATGATTTGCTGAATACGGCCACAGCGGGTGTCAGCCAGTTTTCTTTCGGCACATGGATTTATGTTGATGAATGGCGTTGCGGCGGAGAACTTTTCAGAAAAAGCGCCGGCATCCACAATGTGTCATTGACATTGGGGAGAGAAGCGGGCGGGCTGCGTTTTTCCGTCGATGGTTCTTCGGCTGATTTTGCCGGTACCGGTCTGTCGGAGGGCGGGTGGCATTATGTCGCCTTGTCGTATAATGCCAAAGGAAGTTCTCCTTCGTTTCTGTATGTAGACGGGAAAGTGCACGGGTTTCCGGAAAACGGCGGTCTGAAAGGAAAGCCTGTTCCTTTCATGCAGGAAGAAATGTTTTTGGGCGGCGGACTGAAGGGCAAGCTCGACAATACATTCTTCAATTCGGCTGCACTGTCTGCCAGTGAAGTGGCAAGATTGCAGCGCTCGGATACGTTACGATATGATTCGTGGAGGATGAGCAAGACGCTGTCATACTGGAAATATGACAAGCCGGACAATCCGGGAGAAGACAGCCGCACCTGGGCGCATGTGCTGCGTGACATCCGGTCGGAGGTGACATCCCGGAAAACCATGCTTCGCCTGGGTATAACTTCTGGAGCGTGGAAGTCGATGTGTGAATCTCCTGAGGCGCGGAAAGTATTTGCGTCTGCTTTGAAGGATCTGATTGAAAAATATTCGTTTGACGGGGTTGACCTTGATTTTGAATGGCCCGCAAATACGGAAGAAGGATTCAGAGGATATAATGAAACGGTCAGAGTTGTGCGGGAGGAGATAGGAGATGCTCCGGTCTTTTCCGTGTCGCTTCATCCCATTTCATATAAATTGTCGGAAGAGGCTGTTGCCGCACTCGATTTCATTTCTATCCAGGCTTATGGTCCCCGTCCTGTACGTTTTCCGTATGCGCAGTATGTCAAGGATCTTCAGGAAGTGCTGGAGTATGGCCTTCCTGCCAAGAAACTGGTGGCAGGAGTTCCTTTCTTCGGTGTGGAGAGCAACGGAAAGCTGGATACGGAGTCGTATTACGCTTTTGTCATGCAGAATCTGGTGAAGGATTCTGCTCAGGAGCGGGCTGTTTGCAGGGGCAAGGAGTTTCTTTTTGACGGGCAGGATGCGATCCGCAAGAAAACCCGTTATGCGCTCGGCCTTGGCCTGCGAGGAATGATGAGCTGGGATCTTGCGACAGATATGCCCGTTACTGACCGGCACTCGTTGCTGAGAGCCATGAACGAAGAAATAGAAATTGGAAGACAACACTCAAAAAAATAAATATCATGAAAAAACTGAATCGTTTGACAGCAATGGCTTGTCTGTGTCTGGCGGCTCTCTCCGCTCAGGCGCAGGAAGAGCATTATTTTGTGAAGCATCTGAATTTCCCTCCGGGGAGTTCGCTCGAACAGAAAGTGGATATGGCTGCCCGTCTGGTTCCTACTCCGCAACAGCTGGAGTGGCAGCAGATGGAGCTGACCGCTTTCCTGCATTTTGGTATCAACACGTTTACCGACAGGGAATGGGGAGATGGAAAAGAAGACCCCGCGTTGTTCAACCCTACGGAACTGAATGCGGAACAGTGGGTGAAGAATCTGAAGGAGGCAGGCTTCAGAATGGTGATTCTCACCGCCAAGCATCACGACGGGTTCTGTCTGTGGCCTACCAAAACGACGAAACATTCGGTGGCCTCCTCGCCCTGGAGAAACGGAAAGGGTGATGTGGTGAAGGAACTGCGCGATGCTTGCACGAAGTATGGCATGAAGTTCGGCGTATATCTGTCCCCATGGGACCGCAATGCCGAGTGCTATGGTGATTCTCCCCGATACAACCGGTTCTTTATAGAACAGCTTACCGAACTGTTGAGCAATTATGGAGAGGTGCATGAAGTGTGGTTTGACGGTGCCAACGGAGAAGGTCCCAACGGAAAGAAGCAGGTTTATGACTGGGATGCTTTCTATAAGACGATCCAGCGTTTGCAGCCGAAAGCTACAATGGCGATCATGGGCGATGATGTGCGCTGGGTTGGAAACGAGAAGGGACTGGGGCGCGAAACAGAGTGGAGCGCGACAGTGCTTACTCCCGGCATTTATGCCCGTTCAGAAGCGAATAACAAGGCGCTGGGTGTGTTCCCGAAGGCCGCAGACCTCGGAGGCCGCCAGATATTGTCGAAGGCAGGCGAACTGTTCTGGTATCCTTCGGAAGTAGATGTTTCCATACGTCCAGGGTGGTTCTATCACGCTGCGGAAGACGGCAAAGTGAAGAGCCTGAAACAGTTGTCGGATATTTATTTTCAGTCGGTAGGGTATAATTCTGTGCTGCTTCTGAATATACCTCCCGATCGCCGCGGCTTGATTCATGAAAATGATGTGGAGCGGCTGAAAGAGTTTGCCGCTTATAGAGAGAAAACCTTCGGTGTAGACTATACCTCAGACGGGAAGGGATTGTGGCAGGCCGAATCGGGAGCCAGCCGTGAATACAGTCAGAAGCCGGATGCAAAAATCAATGTGGTCTTGCTGCAGGAAGACATTTCCAAAGGCCAGCGTGTGGAGGCTTTCAAGGTAGAAGGGCTTGTAGGCGGACAGTGGAAGTGTTTGGGAGAAGGCACTACCGTAGGCTACAAGCGGATGATCCGTTTCCCGGAAGTAAGTGCCGAAAGGCTGAGAATAACCGTATTGTCTTCCCGGAGAAAGGCGAATATCTGTAATGTGGCTTCTTATTACGCCGGGCCGATAGCGGACGAAACCGGAAAGGCCAAGTGGAACGACTTGCCGCGCGACGGATGGACGGTGGTGGACAGCCAGCCGCTTGCCGTTGATCTCGGGAAGGAAGTCACCTTGTCTGCTTTCACTTATGCTCCGCGGAACGAAACCGCCACTCCGGCAATGGCTTTCCACTATAAGTTCTTTATCAGTTCCGACGGGAAAAGCTGGACTGAAGTCCCCACCAACGGAGAATTCAGCAACATCATGCACAACCCGTTGCCGCAGACCGTTACTTTCGGCAAGCCGGTCAAGGCACGCTATATCAAACTGGATGCTACGGCTCCTGCCGGCGGAAAGGCGGTTGTCGGGATGGATGAACTTGGAGTAACCTTAGTCAAATAAAGCAATATATCATGAAACATCGTCTGTTTTTAACTTTTCTGTTTTTCTCAGTCTGTGCCTTGAATGTCTTTGCACAACTGTCGTTCGACAAGAATAAATTGTATGTGCTGGTTCCTTCGGGGATGCCGGACAAGGTGGTCGGCTGCAAGTCTGCCGGACAGCCCGTGGTCTTGCTTTCTCCGGACGAAACGGACAAAATGCAGCAGTGGAGTGTCAGCGGTCTGTCGGGCAGTTGCCGCTTCATCAACCCTTTTGTGAACCTGAGTATTCATGCCCGCTCCGACAACAAGGTGGGGGTGACTGAGAACAACGGTTCGGACGAGTCGCAGCTTTGGCTGGTGGAAGCGGCAGGCAAATTTGTGCGTCTGGTTCCTGCCAATACTCCGGAGCTGGTGATGGTCTGCCGCAAGGACGGTTCGCTTGCGCTGGCGGACAAGAAAAAGGAAGGCAAGTCGGCAGCATCTTTGTTTGCAGTCAAAGCAAGCGGCATGCCTTTGCCCGCTTCTTTCCGTGTAGAGGATGTGGCCCGCGAGAAAGTGTACTGGGAAGATGAAACGCGTTTTGCGGAAAACAAGGAAACGGGGCACGCCACTTACATGCCTTATCGGAGTGCCGGCGAAATGCGTGCTGACAAAGACTATTACCAGACCCCATGGGTCTACTCCAAAAGTTCGGCTTTCTGTTTGCTGAACGGCGACTGGAGCTTTTGTTTTGTGCCGGAACCTTCGCAGCGTCCGTCAGACTTCTATAAGGATAGCTTCGACGTGAGCGGATGGGACAAGATTCCCGTACCTTCCAACTGGGAGATGCAGGGATACGACCGTCCCATTTACGCGAATGTGGAATATCCCCATTCAAACACTCCTCCCTACATCAACGCCCGCAAAGGCTTCAATGACGGAGGAAAAAATTACGGCATCAATCCGGTAGGTTCTTATGTGCGTTTCTTTGAACTCCCTGAAGGGTGGGAAAAACAGCGCACGTTTATCAATTTCGGAGGAATCTACAGTGCCGCGTTTGTTTACCTCAACGGCCATTATGTAGGGTATACGCAAGGTTCGAACAATGTGGCGGAGTTTGATCTGACCGCTTATCTCCGTAAGGGTACAAACCGTCTGGCCGTGCAGGTGTTCCGCTGGAGCGACGGTTCGTATCTGGAATGCCAGGATATGTTCCGCATGAGCGGCATTTTCCGTGACGTATATCTTTACAATGTGCCTATGGTCAGCGTGCGCGACCATTACATCACCTCTTCTTTGGATGCTTCGAAGAACTTTGCGGCGGGTGAGATGAATGTGGAACTGACACTTGACAACCGCAGCCGTTTGAGCGGAGAGAAAGAGCTGGTTGTCCGTCTGCTTGATCCTTCGGGCAGGCTGGTTGCAGAAAAGCAGGCTCATGCAGCTTTTGCCGCGAAAGATACCCTTTGCAAGACGCAGGTGTCGTTCAGCCTGAGCGGGCTGCTGCCCTGGACGGCCGAAACGCCGAACTTGTATACGGTGGAAGTTATCCAGCGTGAGGGGGGAAAGGATGAAATGGCATTCTCCACGAAATACGGTTTCCGTGACATTCAGATCAAGGGTTCTTTGGTGTATGTCAACGGGCAGCGTGTGTTCTTCAAGGGTGTGAACCGGCATGATACGCATCCCCGCTACGGCCGTGCCGTGACTGTGGAGTCGATGTTGCAGGATGTGCTCATGATGAAGCAGAACAATATCAACACGATCCGTACGGCGCATTATCCCAATGCGGCCAAAATGTATGCCATGTTCGACTATTACGGATTGTATACGATGGATGAGGCTGATCTGGAGGATCATGCCAACCAGTCTATCAGTGACATGCCGTCGTGGATACCGGCTTTTGTGGACCGTGTGGACCGCATGATTCTGCGCGACCGTAACCATCCGAGCGTTATCTTCTGGAGCCTGGGAAACGAAGCCGGAGGCGGAAGCAATTTCCAGGCTTGTTACGACGCGGCGAAGCGTCTTGATTCCCGTCCGGTGCATTACGAGGGAACACGCGACGGAAAACCTTTCGGGGGAAACCGTTTCAGCGATATGTATTCGAAAATGTATCCGGGCATGGCATGGATGGACGAGTATGTGAATTCGTTCGACAAGCCGATGTTTATTTGCGAGTATGCCCATGCGATGGGGAATGCCATCGGAAATCTCCGTGAGTATTGGGAGAGCATCGAAGGGAGCTCTTCTGTTATAGGAGGAGCCATCTGGGACTGGGTTGACCAAGCAATTTACGAGCCTCATGAAATGAAGAAGGGCATTTATCGCCTGCACACCGGATATGACTTCCCCGGCCCGCATCAGGGAAATTTCTGTTCAAACGGAATTATTCCGGCTACGCGTGAGGAAACTCCCGAGCTGAAGCAGGTGAAAAGGATTTATCAGTATGTCGGTTTCTGCCTGGCAGCAACGGACATGGAGAAGAATTCGGTGGAGGTGCAGCTGCGAAACAAATACAATTTCCTTTCGCTGGACGATTTCTATTTGCGCTGGGAAACGGTTGCTGACGGATGTGTGGCGGCTGCCGACAGCATCGGTCTGGATGCGGTTGCTCCGGGGGATTCGGCTGCCGTGCTGCTGAACCTGAAAGGTGTCAGCCTGAAACAGGCAGAGAAGGATGGAAGCGAGGTGATGCTGAACTTGTATGTATGCCGCCGTGGAGCAACGGCATGGTGCAAGTCCGGTCACGAAGTGGCACGGATGCAGTATGAACTGGTTTCGCGCCGCGGTTTGCCTGAACTGGAAGCCGGCAAAGGCGGCAGATTGAAGGTTGCTGACGATGGCGGAAAGATAGCGGTGAAGAACGAAAGAATCGAAGCTGTATTTGACAAGGCGACGGGACGCATGACTGCGCTTGTGATGAACGGGAAGCGTATAATCAGCGGGGGCGAAGGATTCGTGTACGACAACCATCGCTGGATTGAAAACGATTTGTTCAAGGATACTTCCAACGGACTGGATTCTGTCGGAACATGTGAAGCGGTGAAGAAAGGCAAAACTGTGGTTGTCCATACTTCACGCACCGGAAAGTTGTGCGATACGGAGATTGTCTACACTTTCGTTCCGGGAGGATCGTTTGATGTGGATGTCCGCTTTGTGCCGCACACGGCTGATTTGCGCCGCGCTGGTTTGGTTTGCGGCATTGATTCGACGATGAGCAATGTGAACTATTATGCTCTCGGACCGTGGGAGAATTATGTTGACCGGAAAGACGCTTGTTTTGTAGGCCGCTATTCGGCTACGGTTGACGGAATGGTTGAAGAGTATATGAAGCCTCAGTCGATGGGCAACCGTGAGGGCTTGCGTGAACTGACCTTGACCGACGCTAGCGGCAAGGGTATATGTATCCGTACGGAAGGCAATGTGTCGTTCTCTGCGCTGCGCTATACGGATGCCGATCTGATGAACGGCAAACACGTTTGGGAGCTGCGCGAAAGGCCTTATATCGTGCTTCATCTGGATGCGGCGATACGGGGCATAGGCAATGCGAGCTGCGGACGTGACGTGGATACGTTGCCCAAATACCGGGTGCCGGAAAGTCCGATGGCTTATAAGCTGCGTATCAGTGCCTGTGAGTAACCTCGCTCTCAGGCTGCCGTAAAGACAAGAAAGCACAGGGAAATCCATCCGACGCGGACGGTGTACCCTGTGCTTTCTTGTCTTTTTTGTCTTTGTGCTTTTCCGGTGTTATGTGCATTCCGGCGGGCCGGTTTCCGTCTTTCTTTCCGGCTGGTTGAATGAGAAATGCAGGCTGCTGATATGCGGAAGGACGGACATTTTCTTTATCTTTAGCCTGGAGATATACATCTTCAGGCTAGAGATGCATGTCTTCAGCTTAAAGATACACATCCTCAGGCTGGGGATAGAGTACATTCCGCGGATATTTTCGTTCCCGCTGTCTTCTTCTTGGGGAAGCCTCGAAGAGGAGGGGCAAATAAAAAGAGGCCCCGGAGATGGAGGGAGAATTTTTGCTCCCTGCGCTCTCTGCGGCCTCTTGGGGAAGTATTGGTGAACCTATTGAAATTATTCTGCGGCTTTGATAATCAGCGGTTCAGTGTTCGAACTGTTTTCAGCAAACTGATATGCCGTACATCCGGCTGTGGAGGCGGCAGCGTTCATTTCGCTTGCTTTTCCTTTCAAGTCCGCTGTTGAAATGGGGGCAAGGTCTTTCAATGTGGGAATTTCCGTATTGACCGGATTGTTTATGGCCGCAACTCCTTCCTGCGTGTAGAAACAAGCTGTATATGCGGGTGCGCTTGCTCCTCCGCAATCTCCCTGTATGCCGCCCAGCTTGTTTGCTGTTTCCGGGAGTGTGAATGTTGTATAGCAGGAACTGATTTGTACTTTTGTATTAAATGTCTTTCCAATCAATCCTCCTACGTTGGAGCTTGAGAAGCCTCCCTCCTTTATGTTCAGACTGCCGGAAGCATAGCACAGCGTGATGCTGCCCGGATTCGGAGATTGTATCTGTCCCACCAGGCCGCCGATGCTTCCCATTGCTACATCAAAGGTTGCTGACGCGCTGCTTGCGCTGATTGAGCCTGATGCAAGCCATCCTACAAGTCCGCCTATATTGGGGTTTGGCGTTGTTCCTGTTGTAGAAACGGTGACGCTGGAGCTGACGGATGAATTTGTTATTTGTTGCTTGCCCGCAGCGTTGGGCGTTTGTCCCAGAAGTCCGCCTACATTTACCTTGTAGTTACTGCAATCAACCGATAAGCTTACATCTGACTTTCCGACTTTGCAATCGGTTATGTTGCCTGTGCCGCTTCCAATCAGTCCTCCTGCCATTCCGTCGGCTGAAACCGTTATATTGATCGTTCCCGATTCAAGTGTACATCCGGCAACCGTTCCGCTGTTGGATGCGGCCAAGGCTCCGGCGGTGTTGGCAGAAACATTCATGTTGATATTTGATATCGTAATGTTTTCCAGCGTTCCGTTGTTGGTAAGTATCAGTCCGGCCGAAGAACTTTCCGCAGTGCTGATTGTCGCGTTTTCGAATGTAAGGTTCTTGATTGTTCCCCCGTTTGTCTTGGCGAAACAGCCCTTCATGTTTTTGAATGTGAATCCGTTTCCGTTGAATGTTCCTGCGAAGAAGTCGATGGCTTTCCATTCTTTTCCTTCAAAGTCGACTTCCTTAGTCCAGGAGTCTTCGTCGCCCGGAACGGCCATTAGAGTGACGGTCTTGGATTTTGCGGCTTCGTCGGCACTCCATTTGATGAGTCCGTCCAGGTTGTAGATGGTGGCATTGCCTTCTTCGTCGGCAACATATCCCTCTTCCGGAATGCGGAAGTTGTCGAGTTCGCAAGTGATTTTGTATCTCTTGCCTGCTGCAAACTGATAGGCGGACGCTTCCATGTCCATGCCCGTCTTTTCATTCATGTCTTTCAGGGCGACATTGCTCAGGATTGTGATTACCTGCTCTTCATCCTTCGAGTTTACGACTGTAGCTTTCAGGGATATGCCTGTTTCTCCGTTTATTTTGTTTGCATCGGCATTATACTGCGTTGGAATGATATTCAAGTAGCCGTTCAGCGACGCATTGGGAGCGACAGTCTGGTCGCTCATGTTCAGCGAAAGGCTTTTGCGCATGTCTGATACGCTTTCCACTTCACCGTTGCTGTTGATCTTCATTGCGCCGGGAAATACCTCGCCGTTGCTTTCAACAGTGATGCGGCGGACCTTCAGGTCTTCTTTCGCAACGTTCTTCAGGTCGAACTGAAGCGTGGCTGTCAGCGGAGCAAATTCGAGGTCGGGAATCGCGCCGTCCGTTACGTTCGTGGTGGCCACCATGAAAGAGTAGGCGCCAAGTTCTGCATTGCCTGCAGCCTGCGTGCATTCTGCGGGGATAGCAAATGTGGCGATTTCATCGAATGTGCTTGCCTCCTTGAAGGGATAGACTGCCACCAGTTTATGGCCGTCAACCAAAGGCATCTTTCCTGCAAATTCCGCTGTAGCCGCAGGTGCAGATCCGTCGTATCCCGTGCTGATTGTGAAGTTGTATCCTGCGCCTTCTTTCTGTTCCCATACGGTGAAGGCATCCTGTGCGTTCCATGCGTATGCTTCGTTCTGCCAGTTCGCGCGTGTTTCAAAAGTCTTGAGTGACTTGATTGTGGCATTTACGGTGCAGTCCACAGCTTCTGCCTGAGAGCTGCTTCCTTCGCCTCCCGTATTGAGGTCGATTATCTTTTCTTCCGAACAAGAGCCCAGTGCGATCACACTGCCTAAAAGTCCGGCATTCATCAGGTGTTTAAACTTTTTCATATCAATATCGTTTGTAAGGTTATTTATTCAACTATCAGTTCGTCAAAATAATAGCGTGCAGGCTGTCCCGGCCGCATATAGTGTTCGGGAATGCACTTGCCGTATCCTTCCGTCTTGATGCGCACGTATCTCGCCTGTTTTCCTTTCACGTCGAATGCGATGTCTTCAATGTAGTTTCCTTCCTTGAAGATTTCGTCTTTGTCAAATGTCTTTTTGCCGGCTTCCGTGAAGCGTCGGTTGTCTTCCGAGAGTTCCAGCGTAATCTTTTTCGGCTTGTGGACAGCCATTCCGTAGTTTGTCAGGCATCCCAGCGTCACTTTGCCGATTGTTTCCGTCTGGCCGAGATCCACGGTGAACGAACTTTGTTCGAGCTTGTCCCATGTACACCATTCAAAGTCCGACTGGCGCAGGCTTCCTCTCACTCCGTTAGTCAGCAGCGCTGTCTGAGGGTTGCTGCTGATCACTTTCTTTCCGGTAGCCTTGTTGCGCAGCAGCGGCAGTTCAAGTGTCTTGCCCATCTGCTTTCCGTCTTTGAAGGTTGCGCACTTCAATGTCATCGCCTTGTCTGTCAGCAGAGAATCCTTGAATAGGGGAGATTCCGCAGCAGGTTCTGTTCCGTCGACGGTATAGCGGATTTCCACATCCGTGCGTTCGCATTCCAGTTTGATGTTGAGTTTTCCGTCCAGCGGAGTTACCTTATGCTGGATGTTGAACATCGATTTTGCATAGACGATGCCTTTCGCGTCCAGATGCGCAAGGTAGTTGTCGAGTGCCTTCTGGAAAGCTTCCCAGTCTTTGGAGCCTTCGGGCGACCAGGCCACTTCTGCTGCGGCAGCCAGGCGGGGGAAGGTCAGGTAAGTAACGTCCGAGGGCTTGTAGCAGAACTCAGTCCACATGCATGCCTGTATTCCTTTCAGCAGATCCTTGTATTCAGGCTTCCAGTCTTTCTGTACAGGTTCAAAGTTGTATACATCCTTCAATGTGTTGTTGCCGAAATAGGTGGTCGGCTCAAACCATTGCGGTCCCTGGTAGCGGATCAGATAAAGCACGCGTGCAGGAGCCATGATGAAAGGATGTCCCTCTTCGGCAGCTTTCAGCGCAGCTTTTCCGTATCCTTGCCAGCCGAAAACGACCGTGCCTTCCGGAACCTTGCTGTTTGTCAGCTCGTCCCATCCCATCATTGTCTTTCCTTTGCTCCGGATATACTCGTTAAGCCGGCCCATGAAGTAGCCTTGCAGGTCTTCTTCGTTTGCCAGTTTCTCCCGGCGCATCCGTTCCTGGCAGAGCGGGCACTGTTTCCAGTACGTCTTGGCCGCTTCGTCGCCGCCCATGTGAATGTATTGCGAAGGGAAGAGATCTGCCAGCTCGTCGATTACTCCTTCGAGAAACCTGAATGTTTCTTCTTTTCCTGCACAATAGATGATTGACGGGTGCTTTCCTCCCAGTCCGGGCAGAACCGTGATGGGTGTCTTTACAACCGGACAGGCGAGTTCGGGGTAAGCGGCAAGTGCAGCGCATGAATGAGCCGGCACGTCGATTTCCGGAATCACCTCAATCTGCCGTTCGGCTGCGTAAGCGATGATTTCTTTCATCTCGTTCTGCGTATAGAATCCGCCGACCGGAGTCTTTTCTCCCGGCTGCTGGTTGCGTCTTGCATAGAACGGCTGTTCGCCGCGGTCCACGCGCCATGCGCCCACTTCTGTCAGTTTGGGATACCGTTTGATTTCGAGCCTCCATCCGGTGTCATCCGACAAATGCATATGCAGTTTGTTGAGTTTCAGCATGGCCATACAGTCGATGAGTTTGATCACCTCATCTTTCGGCATGAAAAACCGTGCCACATCCAGCATCAGTCCGCGATAGGCGAAACGGGGCTTGTCGTCTATTTTCATGGGCGGTACGGTCCAGTTTGCTTCCACCTGTCTGTTTCCGTCAATTGCCGGAGGCAGCGACAGACGCAGCGACTGAAGCGCATAGAAGAATCCGGCCGTGTCCGCCGACTTGATTTCAATCTTTTTCGGAGTGACGTTCATCGTGTAGGCTTCCGGTGCGAGCGATTTGTCTGTGACAAGGCTGATATCGCCCTTTTCCTTGTTCCCCACATCGACTTTGGGCGTGAATCCGGCAGATTGAGCGAACAGTTCGGCAAAATTCCGTGCCGCTGCGGCCTGTGCTTCATTTTCTACCGCAATGCTTGTGCTGCCGGAGAATGTGAAGCCTTTTCCATGATCTTGTTCCATTGCCACAGGTTTCGGTAATATGCAGCTTTCCGTCGGCGGCTTGTCGTTTCCGCATGACAGAAGGAGCGGCAAAGCCAGTCCTGCGAACAATATGCTGTTAAACTGTTTTCTTGTCATTGATTCAGTAAGGTTAAAAAGGCGGACAGCCTTTCTGCATTTCCTGATGCTGAGTCAAGATTGTCCGCCTGGTCTGATTAGTACAGAATTATGGGATTGAATTGCTTCCCGTGCGTGTTGTAGGTGTTGTCGGTGTAGAATCTTACCCAGTCGATTTCCATTCTTGGAATCGGAGAGTCGGCACCGCTGTATTGTGAAGTTCTGGCATCCTGGTATGTGATGCCGGCGTATGCCGCAGATTCGGAATCGTTTGGAGCTACCTTGCCCAAGAACATCATGGTAAGCAGCAGATGCAGGCCTTCATCGTTTATCTGGTCTGTGAACGGCCACTGATACCCGTTCTTTTCAACCTCTGCTTTTGTAATGCGGATGGTTTCTATTCCGTTGATACCCATAGTAACCGTTTCGTTGTCGAGCCATTCTGTCCAATAGATATTGAACTGGTCTACTGTGCCGCTGAATCCGACTCTTTTAGCATCGATTGTGGGGTTGTAATGTTTGTTGTCAACGATTGTTCCCACGTGGAATGTCTGTTCCACAGTATTGGCATTAGCGAGTGTATTGTTTTCCATCACGTCGATTTCGCCGTAAGCAGGCCAAACGACCCATGGGTTATCTCCTCCCTGTGCCTGGTTTCCCTGAAGCCATATGCCCGGCAACATTCTGGCCTTGGCGCCACGGATACGTGCTCTTACTTCAATGCGCATGCCCGGATAGATACGTATATTCTGGGGCGCGTAATTATGGTTGTTGGTGTTGTTCGAATTAAATTTGTTTGCATACAGTGCAGACGTTCCGAAATTAAAGGTTTGCTGGTTGCGTTTGGATTTTGTCTGTTCTTTCAAGGTTATCATCCGCAGATATCCTTCAGACGTAATCCATGTATATCTTGCGTTGTCGACAGCACCTCCTGTTTCTACAGCCTGTGTGTTCTGATCTGCGAATCCTTGCGGATAATCTTCATTTGTCCAACTTCCGTCATTGGTCTTTGTCGGCTTTTTGCAGAAAGCCACATTATGGAATTCGTATGCTCTGTAAAATTTCCATTTTCCTTCGGGCAGCACCTTGCCGGCGTTGGGATGCGGATCGCCTTCATGCATGAGTCTGTAGCTCTGTGACGGTCCCCAGGCTTCTATATCTTTCTGCCGGGCTTCTGAAACATACATTTCATCCGCGTCTTCATACAGCCAGCGTTCGTCCATAATCTGTGTACCCATTCCTTTGTGAATGTCGATTTTGGTAATCTTCAACCGGTCTGCGCTCAGCGGATAAGTCTGCGAGTTTGTTTCAAAGTTAATGTCGAGCGTTTCGTCTTCCGTTGTTTTCGGGTCGCTTTCCATTGTGATCGGGTCGCTTTCGGCCGTACTGCTTCCGGCAAGAATTACCAGTTGGGAAGGCATCTCGTCAACCTTGTCTTTCAGTCCTGTCCCCGGAGTTACTTTAACGGTAACGTCTTCTTTCACGGGCACATTGACCGAAGCCACCAGTGTAAATGTCTGGTTTTCTCTGACCTCATTGTCCGCATTGTTCTTCAGAGAGATTGTCGTATAGTGGTAGTCGGCCACCTGTACGCTCTGCGAAGCATTACCAATTGTATATCCGCGTGCGAAAGCGTTCAGATTGACGGCATAGGAACCGGAGATTCCTTCTTTCTTGACCGGGATTGAGATTGTTTTGGAGGATTCGCCTTTGCCGAAGACAATTGCTGACGGAAAATTCTCGAACAGGGTAGTGGCATCTTCCAGTCCGTTGGCTGTCACGTTCAGCTTGATGTCGAATTCTTCGTTGGCGGTTTGGCTTTCTTTGTCCGTAACGTCAAAGGTAATATACATGGTTTCGCCCATGGCCAGATTGTTGTTGTCTACCGTCATGGTCAGGTCGACAACTTCTGCCAGCGGAGCCACTTTGTATGTGTCCTCGCATCCTGCCAGTCCCGCTGAAAGGAGTAAGGAAAAAGCTCCGCACATATAGTTGATAAATGAATGTTTCATAGTTTCTTTTTCTTAAATCTGATTTGAATTGACTTTCAGCATATGATTACCAGTTAGGGTTTTGCTTCAACAGTTTGTTCAGTGCCAGTTCGTCCGGAGAAATCGGCATCAGATAATCTCTGTCTGCATGGAACTGATATCCGTTGGGCAAACGTCCTTGCAGCGGGTCGAGCCATCCGTTTACATCGGTCAGCAGTCTTCCCAGCGCGTTGGCGGTTTCAGTGTCGCTTGTGTTGAACGATTTGTATAAAACACCGTCATGGCCTAAATATGCGCCGCGTCCTCTTTGGTTTACGATCAGCTTTTCGCCTTTCCAGCGCATCAGGTCATCCAGGCGGAAGCCTTGGAGTGCAAGTTCTGAGCGGCGTTCGCGTCTTATTTCCTGCATGTTCGGCGTCAGCTCGTAGCCAAAGTCTGAGAAATGAGGGTCTTTGCCCATATCGTTCGGCTTCACATAAGTTACTCCTGCGCGTTCACGCAACAGTTTCAGCGTCTTCTCCAAAACGGTGTCATCACATTTCTTCAGTTCTTCAGCCGCTTCTGCATATGCGAGCAGCGCTTCGGAATAGCGGAAGATAACGAGTCCCGTATCCCAGAACGAATCTCTTGTGTAGGTCGTGTCAACTCCCAATGCGGTATGGAATCCGGTCAGGTTGCGTCCGTTGCCGTCACCGTTCAGATAAGGCGAAAGAATTTCCGCGTTCGATTGCTTTTCTTCATCCGTTGTGGCGTCTTGGATGAATTCCTTCACGCACATCGGGCGAGTTATGGTGGCTGATCTGAACTTGTGTCCGGTGCTCATCACTGTTTCCGTCAGGCGCGGGTCGCGGTTTTCGAACATCACGTTGAAGTCCTTGTACTTTGCATCTGTCGGGTTGATGAATGTTCCGTCTGCATTCAGGTAGTTGTCTACAAGCGATTTAGACAGGCCTGCCGCCCCGTCCGTATCAACGATGCCGCCAGCCAATGAGGGAACTACGCTGTTGTATACACCTTCTGCCATCGAATATTTCTTCCAGAAAACGGCTTCGGGCACATTGCTGTAGTCCTTCTGGTTGAACATGTGCGCAAACGCGTCGGCAGGAGTCGTGGCACCGAACGGATCGGTATCTTTGGTGTTGAGCGTGATGCCCGCCTGGAACAGTTCATCTCCCCAGGTGATTACCTGGTTGAAGAAATATTCCGACTCGTTTGTCTGAGCTGCAAAAGCGTCGTTCGCATGGTATTTTTCCCACGATCCTTCATAAAGGGCAACGTTCATGGCAAGAATCATCGCGGCCTCTTTGTTGATCCGCAATCCCTTGTATTCGCTTCTGCCGTGCAGCAGTCCTTTTGCCGTGGTGAGATCTTGCAGGATAAACTTGGCCACCTCATTGCGCGGTTTCTGCGGAATCTGCAGTCCTTCAATTGTTGCGTTTTCATCCCAGAACGCATCCATCAGCGGAATGTTCCCGAATCTTTTCAGCAGATAGAAATGCCAGTAGGCTCTCAGGAAATGAGCTTCTCCGCGGAGCGAACGCAGGTTATCGTTTTCTTCATCTTCACTGACCGTATAGTAGTGAAAGAAATAGTTCACGTCGCGCAGGTTCTGATATCCTGTAGACCAGTCGCTGGCTCCGCTGAAATTGGTGAACTCTCCGTTGAGGCGTTCGTCATACTGCTCGGCAAGGATGTTGTCGCTGTTCTTTTCTTCAGCGCGCACCCCCAGTCCGTATTGGTTGAATGTCGGTATCGCCATGTACAGTCCGTTGATATAGCTGCGTACCTGATTTTCGGTAGACAGATATGTTTCGTTGTTCGGCTCGGTCATTGGCAGCCTGTCGAGAAAATCGGAGCATGATGTCGTAGCCATTGCACTTGCCGCAATGAGTGATATTATCAGTGTCTTTTTCATCTTGTTTTCAATTAGAAAGTTAAATCAATTCCAAATACAAAGTTGCGGTTCATCGGATAAACTTTACCGTTACCGTTCTGAGTCAGGGCTGAAGTAAGTCCCGGAGCCTGTTCGTTGCTTCCTCCTGCCCATGTGTTGACCTGGTTCAGCGTTTCTGGGTCAAATGCGTTGGGCAGCTTGTCGATGGTGAACAGGTTGTCGCAAGTGAAATAAACTTTCAGGTTCTCCAATCCAAGATATTTCGTGACGTTCTTCTGGAACGTATAAGAGATTGTCAGGTTCTTCATACGCATATAAGCCGCATTCAGCAAATATCTTGTCGTATTGTATCCGGTGTTGACTTTCCAGTCAATGTCACCGCCTCCGGTCGAAGCGTCTGTCAAACGCGGAAGGTATCCGTTCGGATTTTCCGGGCTGAAGTGGTTGAGGTGTTCTTCAAAATAGTTTCTTCCTCCAAACAGGTACGTACTTCCGGCCATCGGGAAGTCGCGTTTTGCGACACCTTGCAGCAGGGTAGATACTTCAAAGCCCTTGTATCCGAGATTCAGGTTGATACCGAACGAATATCGTGGAGTGGTATTTCCGATAATCTGCAAATCTCCGTGGTCCGCCAGTGTTCCTTTTCCCGGATCTACCTTGCCGTCACCGTTTGAATCGATGAATTTCAGGTCGCCGCGTTCCCATTGGGTATTGGATTTGAAGAAGGACAGGTCAGTAGTTTTCAAGTATTCGTCCACTTCACGGTTGGTCATGAACAGGTCGTCTGCTGCATATCCCCAGATTTCACCGATGTCCATACCTTTATAATATCCCTTGTTCCGGTCAAGACCTGTGTGGTTGTTGTATATCAATCCTTCCGGATTATTGTATTCGGTGACTACCGCCTTATAGTCGAATACGTTGAATCCCACGCCATAGCTGAATCCGCATGCCAGCTGGTCTTGCCAATGTACGGAAAGTTCCCAACCTCTGTTTCTCAAAGTTGCGTTGTTGACTTTGGCGCGGTCGTCCGGAATGATACCGCTGATTGAGGGGATCGCTTCTGCCGGTCCGATCATGTCGCGGGTTGTACGCTGGTAAATGTCGGCAGTAAGAGTCAGCCGGTCATCAAGCAGTGTAAGGTCCAGACCTAAGTTTGCGTTGTCAACCTTTTCCCAGGTGATGAAAGGACTTATCATGGCAGGAGTCATTGCGATGGTTCCTTTGGCGATGCTTCCGTCGGCTGCACCTGGCAGGAGCCATGCGTTCTGGTGCGCTGCATTCAATACCATTGTGCCGAGGTAATCGTATAGTCCCGCTCCGTTCTGGTTACCCAGACGTCCGTATGAAACGCGTACTTTCAATTGAGAGATCGGCAAGTTGAGATTCTTGAAATAGTCAGTGCGTGCAATGTCGTATCCTGCGGAGAACGAAGGGAAGAATCCCCAGCGATGCCCCGGAGCAAAACGTGAAGAGCCGTCATAGCGTCCGCTGAATTCAAGGAAATAGATGTTTCTCCAGTTCCAGTTCAGTCGTGCAAATGCTCCCATTGTAGCCCAGTGTTCTCTGTTGTCTCCGGCATACAGCACTCCGTTTGCATTGGCAAACGAGAAGATGTCTTCGCTCATCATGCCGTCCTTGTAGGTATAGCCGTTCGAGTTGTTCTGCACTTCCCACTGGAAACCGGCCATTGCCTTGAAGTAGTGGTCGCCCCACTGGTGGGTATATGAAGAAGAAATGCTGGGCGACAGGTAATAGTTGAACACATTGCCTTTTGTATAAGAGCCGAACTGTGTGTTTCTCCATGTCATTCCCGGGTACTGATATCCTTGTCTGTTACCCGTAATAGTCTGTATCGTACCGTTCGGCAGAACTGTTTTCGGGAAACCCATTTCAAGGTCGTTGTTTTCAACATCCAGACGCATCTTCATTTCTCCGACGATGTCCCATCCTTCCAGCGGTGTGATTGTGGCTGAGATAGACATTGCGTCAGAAATGCGGTTCTGGTTATATCTTGTATTTTCCATGTAGAGCATTTCGTTCCACGTAGGCAGGTTGTTCCGTTCTGCAGGAAGCTGCGTTACCTGAGTCGGGTAGCGGTCGGCGATTGTTCCGTAAAAGATTGTCTGGTTTGCCATCGGTCGTTTGATTATATTCACCGTAGCATTGTTGTTGAAGTTGAACTTCAGCCAGTCGTTGGCCTTGAACTGCAATTTGGCATTGACATTGTATTTGCTCAAATTGTCATCCACATGATCCATCAAACCTTCCTGATAAGTATATCCCATACCTAAATAGTAGGTTACTTTGTCTGTTCCGCCTGAAATGTTCAGGTTGTGCGAGTGGCGCAGTGCATTGTTTTTAAAGTAATAGTCGAACCAGTCTGTATTGGCATACTGATTATAATAAGTAGAAGCCCATCCGTCGCCTGCCTGGTTGATGTCAATGCCTGGAAACTCGGCAGAATAGGGATTCTGCATGAATCCTTGTATTCTTGCTATTGTTTCGTCGGAGAAGAGTGCTGTCTGTCCCGTATTGTCACGGATCTCGTTTATGTAGTTGGCGAAATCCAGGGAGTTCATGCTCTTAGGCATGTTGATGGCCGAACTGAATCCGACAGAACCGCGGTAGGTCACACGCGCCTTTCCGCTTTTTCCGCTTTTTGTGGTTACCAGAACCACACCGTATGCAGCGCGGGCACCGTAAACAGCGGCTGCAGAGGCATCCTTCAAGACAGAAATACTTTCAATGTCGGAAGGGTTTACGTTCTGCATGCTTTGTTCAACACCGTCGACCAGCACATAAGGCTCACCTCCATTGATAGAACCGATACCACGGATGTTGAATTTGATCTCTGCACCGACTTCACCGCCTACACCGTCAGCGGCCGCATCCGAAGCGAAGTTCAATCCGGCTACGTTACCTTGCAGCGCGCTGGTCAGGTCGGTTACCGGACGGTTTACGATCGCTTCCTGATCTACAGTTGCCACGGCTGCGGTAATCGTGTTGCGTTTCTGGGTACCCATGCCGACAACGACTACTTCGTCCAATGTCTGGGAATCCTCCTTTAAAAGAACATTGATTTTTGTCTGGTTCTTTACGGGCACTTCCTGTGTCGCATACCCGATGAAAGAAAAGACAAGAACAGATTTGTTACTTGGCACTTCTATCGAATAATTTCCGTCCAGATCGGTTATTACTCCGGTTTTTGTGCCTTTTACTTGTACATTTACTCCCGGAATGCCGAAATTTGTTTCATCGGTCACTTGTCCGGAAACTACCTTCTGCTGGGCAAAAGCGTCGATGGCTCCAAGCATCCCGAGCAGCGGTACTAAGAAGAAAACTGCAAGTTTCTTTCTCATACTTTCCATAGCTTAAATTTTAACATTGTTTGAATTTTATGCTCAACAAAAATATTGCTAATAGAGGCAGGAGCATTCCAAATAAAGTCATTTAAACTTCAAAATTTGGTTATTTGTTCCGGGCGGATAAAAATGGAAGTGCTTGCGGATGATATTGAAAGCAGCTTTTGTTTCTGGAGTGCCGCATTTCTCCTCTTTATATTCCGGTACGTTTGGATTTTGATAAAAAACTTTTAACTTTGTATTTAGACTTACGAAAAACATAAAAATGAAAAAAGTTCTGAAAGATATTTTTATCTGTATAATGATAGTCCTTGGGGGCTGCCCGGCTTTTGCGCTTGATGCCGTTCATTATGTATTCCAGCCCATTTCCGACGGGGCAGTCCCTCTTTCCGAAGTGAACTGCATTTACAAGGAGCCTAACAGTTATGTGTGGATAGGAACACCCAAGGGGCTGTATCGTTACGATGGAGGAACGATGAAGTCATACGTTCATGCTGAGCCGGAAAATTCTTTGCCTGAAAATATGATATGGGACATACTTGCTGACAAAGAGGAGAATCTTTGGGTGCTTACGCCAGGCGGAGTATGTATTTATAACAGACAGGACGACTGTTTCCGGACAGTTGCTGATTCGGAAGGACGTACGGTGACAGCCTTTTCCGCGTGCCTTGCTGATGATATCTTGTACCTGGGCGGAAAAGATATCGTCTACCGTTACGATGCAAAGGCGCATTGCGCGGTTCCGGTTGCGGAACTGAAAACAAAGAAACGGCTTCGGATAGACGGTATGGTTCCCCTCTCGTCCCAACTTCTGCTGTGCAAGAACATGGATGAAGGAGTCTTCATTCTTGACATGAATGCCAAGACCTTCACAAAAGCTCCCTATGACTGCTCGAAAGAAGTGTCGGCCATGCTTGTTGATGGGGAACGTGTCTGGATTGCTACGTATAATCACGGGCTGTCGTGCTTCGACAAGTTGTCCGGGAAGCGGACAGGCTTTTATAATACGGTGAATTCGGATATGAGCAGTAACGTCATACTTTCGCTCGTAAAGCAGGATTCGCTGCTTTGGATAGGTACGGACGGAGGTGGAATCAATATTCTGGATCCGGAAACAGGCAGCGTGAATATCCTGACTCACCGTCAGGCTGACGAGCGCTCGTTTCCCGGCACATCAATAAAAGTGTTGTATAAAGACAGCAATAACGCCATCTGGGCCGGGAGTGTACGCAACGGTGTCATCAATATCAAAAGGAGCATGGTCTGTACTTTTACAGACGTTCCTTTGGGGAGTCCGTACGGGCTGAGCAATCCTACCGTACTGTGCCTGTATCAGAAGCCGGGTTCGCCTTATATATGGATTGGTACTGACGGGGAAGGAATCAACCGGCTTGACACGCGGACGTATACCTTTACTCATTATCCGGAAACCCGCTATGCAAAAGTGGCTTCTATTGCTGAGTTTGGCGGAGGAAAGCTTCTGCTTTCTCTTTATACCCGGGGATTCTTCTTGTTTGATATGGATAGCGGGAATCTGGAGCCTTTGAAAATGTCTGACAGTGAAATAAACAGGCTGCTCCTTTACAAAAGGCAGACTTTGAATCTGTTCAATGAGTCGGAAGGCAATATCCTGATGTTCGGGCGTCGCATTTACCGATACGATGTCAGGACCGGGCGCATCGGGAAGATCGTTTCTCCGGAACTGCCTTATGTAGGCGGAAGCTTGCTCCCGGTCGGACAGGAGGGCGGTTATACGTATATGCGTGACAACAGAAACCTTTACCGTCTGGCCGTTGGCGGAGATAAGATGGAATGTTTGTCGGACTTTCCTTCGACAGAAATAATCAATTCCGCATCGCTGGACGGAGAGGGGAATGTCTGGATCGGTTCAAACGGAAAAATCATCCGCTTTGATATTGCCGGCAAACATCCGGAAGACGTGTACACTGAGGCTTTCCGGGGAGTGAACAGTGTGATACGCGACGGCTCGGACCGCTTATGGATCGGTGCGAACAATAATCTTTATGTTTACTTTCTGAAGGAAAAACGTTTTTCCATGTTGGGGGAGTCCGACGGAGTGGCGCATAATGAATACCTGGGAAAGCCGATGCTGCGTGACAATGACGGCGACATCTACTTGGGCGGCATCAGGGGACTGCTGCATATAAGCCGTTTCTTCTCGTTTGACGAAACCGACAAGCCTTTGATAAGGCTGACCGGCGTACAGATAGATGGGGTTCCGATAAAGAATATCAGTTGGGACGGAAATCCGCATGTCAATTATCCTTGGGGAAGCAAGGCCTTGTCGCTGTTTGTCATGTCTGAAGAGAAAGATATTTTCAGAGAAAGGCTGTACAGACTTACGATGCAGAACGCTGACGGAATACAGAACTTTGAGTCTGCCAGCCCGGAGATAAGCCTGCGTCTGCTGCCTCCGGGAGAGCATAAGATTTTCGTTTCCTGCAACAGACAGAACGGAGAGTGGACGGATCCAAGACTGCTGCTTACCGTTGATGCGCTTCCTCCCTGGTATCGGACATGGGTGTTCAAACTGGTTGCCCCTTTGCTGCTGATTGCTTTGATTTTTGCGGTTTCGGGAATGTATTACCGGAAAAAGACCAACCGGCTGAAACTTGCGATGAAAGAAAAAGAAAAAGATATTTATGAGCAGAAAGTGCGTTTCCTTATCAATATCAGTCATGAGCTGCGTACTCCTTTGACTCTGATTCATGCCCCCTTGAAGCGGATTCTGCAAAACATGTCGCCTCAGAATCCTGATTTCCTTCCTCTTGGCAGAATCTATCGCCAGTCGGAGAAGATGAAGGAACTGATAGATATGGTGCTTGACTTGCGGAAGATGGAAACCGGGACAAGCAACATGCACTTCGAGCTTTATCCGATGAACGAATGGATTGAAAATACGGTCGGCGACTTTTACGATGAAGGAAAGGCAAGAGGGATTCAAATTGTTACGGAACTCGATCCCCAGATCCGGGCCGTTTGCTTTGACAAGGAGAAGTGTACAATCGTTCTGACCAATTTCCTGATGAACGCCATCAAGCACAGTCCGGAAGGAGGCACGATCCGGGTGGCTTCACGACTGGCGGAGGACGGAAAGGTGCGCATTTCTGTGTCTGATGAAGGAATGGGGTTGCAAGGCGTTGATTTGAACAAACTTTTTGTCAGATTCTATCAGGGGAACGAGGAACGTACGGGTACAGGAATCGGACTGTCTTACGCCAAAATTCTTGTGGAGCTTCACAAGGGAAAAATCGGCGCTTCTGACAATGTGGGGAAAGGAGCCACATTCTATTTTGAACTGCCTTCTGACTTGCAGCCGGAAAAGGTTTCGTGTGAGTCCAAGCCTTATCTTAACGAACTGTTCAATGACACGGAAGAAAAGCTGGTGAGCAATAATGAAAGCAGCATCGATACGAAGAAATATACGGTGCTGGTTGTTGATGACAGCGATGAACTGCTTGATTTCTTGAAGGAATCGCTGGCGGGCTGTTTCAAGGAGGTCTATTCGGCTTCCGACGGTGAGGAAGCTGTGAAGATTTTAAAGAAATATCTTCCGGACATTGTGGTCAGCGACATCATGATGCCTAAAATGAACGGGTATGAGCTTTGCAGGTATATCAAGTCGAATATTGATTACAGCCATATTCCTGTTGTGCTTCTGACCGCCCGCAACGAAGAGCAGAGCTTGCAGGCGGGCTATAAGATGGGAGCCAACGCCTATGTCCCGAAGCCTTTTGAGGTGGAAACATTGCTTGAAATACTGAGAAGCAAGCTGAAGCTTAAGGAAGACATCAGGCAGAGGTATTCGCAGTCTGCATTTCTGCCGGAGCCTAAAGAAGCGGCATTCAGTGCCGTTGATGAGAATTTCCTGCTGAAGCTGAACAAGACTATCAACGAAAACCTCAACAATCCGGAGCTGGGAGTCCCTTTCATCTGTCAGGAAATCGGCTTGAGCCGCACTTCTTTGTACAACAAGCTGAAGGCTGTTGCCGGAATGGGGCTGAACGACTATATCAACAAGATCAAGCTGGAAAAGGCAATTGTGCTGATAAAGACTACCGACATGTCTTTTGCAGAAATAGCAGATGTTACGGGATTTTCTACTGCGCGCTATTTCAGTACCACATTCAAGCAGTATACAGGATGCACGCCTACGGAGTATAAGGAGCAGTTTGCCAAAGGCAAGGAGTGACCTGTATAGGGATGTCTTTTGCCGGCTTAAGAATCTGGGTATAATATTGCTTGACCGGAAAATTCAGGCTCTGAGGCTGGTTGGGGAAAAAGCAGGCGAAAGCCGGCATTCGGCCAGGTTGATGGCTCTGAATGCCGGCTTTCGCTTTGGGACTCATTCAGAAGAATATCGCTTCAGGTCAAGGTTACTCCTTGTCCCTGTCGGGAGAAAAGCGGACCGGGTCATTGTATTGTTCCTGCAAGCGTTTCAGCTCTTCTTTCAGTTCGTTTGCAATCGGTTCGTATTCCTTCTGTCCGTAAAGGTTGTGCATTTCTGATGAATCCTTTGCCAGATCATACAGTTCCCACCAGTCGATGTCATTGTAGAAATGGATGAGTTTGTAGCGTTCTGTCCGTACACCGTAATGGCGTTTCACCATATGTTCTGCAGGGTACTCATAGAAATGGTAATACAGTGCCTTGCGCCAGTTTTCGGGCTTTTCTCCTTTCAGCAGCGGAAGCAACGATTCACCCTGAATGTCTTCCGGAACGGGAGCGCCTGCCAGTTCGAGGAAAGTAGGAGCGTAGTCAATGTTCTGCACCAGTTCCGTGATGTCCCCTTTGCGTGTAAAGTCTTTCGGAAGCCTCATAATCAGCGGGGTATGCATAGACTCTTCATACATGAAGCGTTTGTCGAACCATCCGTGCTCGCCCATATAGAACCCTTGGTCGGAAGTGTAGACAACCAACGTGTTTTCCAGCAGTCCGTTTTTTTCGAGATAGTCAAGCACACGCCCCACATTGTCGTCGAGCGATTTGACAGTTTTCATATAGTCGCGCATATACCGCTGGTACTTCCAGTTGGCAAGTTCCTTTCCCGAGAGGTTCTGTTTGTAGAAATCTTTGATAATCGGATCGTAGAACTTGTCCCAGGCTGCGCGCTGTGCTTTGTCCATGCGTCCCAGAAACGATTCATAGGTCGCTTTCAGGATGCTGTTCTTGTCAGGACGGAGCATTTTCAGGTCATAGATCAGATCCATGTCTTTGACTATGCTCATTTCCTGTGCAGCCGCTGCGGGACGTCCTTCATAGTCATCGTAGAAGTTATCGGGCAGAGGGAAAGTCTTGTCTTCGTATAAAGCCAGGTTGCAGGTGTCGGCCATCCAGTTTCTGTGGATTGCCTTGTGGTGGATCAGCAGGCAGAACGGCCTGTCCTTGTCCCTCTTGTTTTCCATCCAGTCGATGGCGTCATCAGTGATCAGGTTTGTTATGTAGCCATGCTTCTGGATTGTATCGTTGTCTTGCGTTATGAAGTCCGGGTTGTAATAGCTTCCTTGTCCCGGCACGACTTCCCAATAGTCGAACCCTGACGGAAGACTCTCCAGGTGCCATTTGCCGATGACGGCTGTTTGGTATCCCGCTTTTTGCAGGAGCTTGGGGAAGGTTTGCTGCGAACTGTCGAATACGCAGGTCGTGTTGTCATAGAATTTGTTTGCGCACGAGTGCTTTCCTGTAAGCATACATGCACGGCTGGGGCCGCTCAGTGAGTTGGCTACGAAGCTGTTCGTGAATCGCACGCCTTCGTTGGCGATGCGGTCGAGATTGGGCGTTTCGGCATAAGGCGAACCGTAGCAGCTCATCATTTGAGCCGTGTGGTCGTCTGTCATGATGTAGACGATGTTGTACTTTGGGGTCCGCACATCTTTCCTGTTCTGGCATGCTCCTGTCAGGAACACTAATGCCGCTGCCCCGCTTAATAAGGCGATGTTTTTCATTGGCTGTAAATTTTGTGATTCTTGAATGCACAAATTTACATTTATATTTCTTTCTTGCAAAGATCGGAGCCGACATTGGCGGCCGAATGGTCATATTTGGTAGTTTATTGGTGATTATTGGTATTGTGCGGCTGGCATTGGCGCGTGATAAATGGAAACCAAAATCTGTTGTATATTTGATTTATGATTATCTTTGCGGGCGAATTGCATGGCTGCGTGCGGCTGTGCCGGAAAATTCCGCATCCGCGGTCGGACAGCCGGAGGTGGCGCAGGCAGAAATGAACAGTAAAAAAACAGTAATTTGAATATATGGACTTTTTTCACATTCCTTCGTTTGTAACGATTCTCGATTTTGTCGGGACGTTTGCTTTTGCCATCAGCGGCATTCGGCTGGCTTCTGCCAAGCGGTTCGACTGGTTCGGCGCATATGTCGTGGGACTGGTTACGGCCATCGGTGGCGGAACGATACGCGACTTGTTGCTTGACGTGACACCGGCGTGGATGATTGATCCGATGTATCTTATCTGTACGGCCCTTGCGATGGGCTTTGTGATACTTTTCGGGCGTTATGTTATCCGGCTGAACAACACCTTCTTCATTTTTGACACCATCGGTCTGGCTCTGTTCACCGTAGTAGGTTTCAGCAAGGCCTATTCGTTGGGGTATCCTTTCTGGATCGCAATCATGATGGGAAGCATAACAGGTGCTGCCGGCGGTGTGCTGCGTGACATCTTTATCAATGAGATTCCGCTGATTTTCCGCAAGGAGATTTATGCCATGGCTTGCGTGATAGGCGGTCTGGTCTATTGGATTTGCCTGATAGAAGGTCTGGAGTCGTATGTGTCGCAGATAATAGGCGGAACAACCGTCTTTCTTGCGCGTGTGCTTGCCGTAAAGTTTCGGATTACACTTCCTATTCTGAAAGGAGAAGAATCCTCTGATTCTTGATACATGAGATTGCCGCAGAAAGCGGGAGGCGCGTATGTTCGCCTCTGTCGCCTTCTGCGGCAAAGTCTTTTATTGCAGAGTGCCGGCTTCTGCTTGCTGGATCATCTGCTGGCTGGCATACATGAAAACTTCAACGCGGCGGTTTTCCTGCCGTCCGGCTTCAGTCGAGTTGTCAGCAACCGGGTTGGCTTCGCCCATTCCCTCTACAGATTTCAGCTGGTTGGGAGAAACGCCGCATCCCAGCAGGTAGCTTGATACGCTCTGTGCGCGTTCCTGCGAGAGGTTCAGATTCTTCTGTGCACTCTGTTCTGCCGTTGAGTTTTTCCATCCCGTATTGTCGGTATATCCGTAGATGGATACGTCCATGTCGCGGTTCTGGTTGAGCACATTGTTGGCAAACTTGCTCAATGCGGCTTTGGCCGATGAGCTGAGTGTGGCGCTGCTTGTAGGGAAAAGAATGCCGGAGTCAAAAGTTACCTTTACGGCTTGCAGGTTGTTGTTGTCCGTAACCATTTCCACTTGTGCCCCTTCAATCTTTTCAGCTTCGGCTGCTGCCTTGTCCATTTTCTTGCCGATCAGCACGCCTGCGCCTGCACCGACAGCACCGCCTACGGCAGCACCGATTGCCGCTCCTTTGCCGTGTCCGAATATGCCGCCGAGTGCAGCTCCCAGTGCGGCGCCGCTGCCTGCACCAATCAGTCCGCCTTTACCAGTGTTTGTCATTCCACATCCGCTAAGCACCAAGCATCCGCTCAGTAGGATAGCCATTGAAGTCATTTTGTTCATAATGTTTTCTTATTTTAGTTAAGCTGTTTTCTAGTATGCAAACAACGGATAGCCCTTCATTGTTTCGTTCACACGGTGACGAACTGAAGAAATTATTTCCTCGTTGTCTACATTCGAGAGAACCGTTTCGATCATTTCGGCGATTTCATACATCAAGTCCTCTTTGGCTCCGCGGGTAGTGATTGCGGGAGTTCCCAGCCGGATGCCGGAAGTCTGGAATGCCGAACGGGTATCAAACGGAACCATATTCTTGTTGACCGTGATGTCTGCGCTTACCAGCGCTTTTTCTGCCACCTTCCCGGTCAGATCCGGATATTTTGTGCGGAGGTCTACCAGCATTGAGTGGTTGTCCGTGCCGCCCGATACGATGGTGAATCCTCTGTCCATCAGCGCCTGTGCCAATACGCGCGCGTTCTTCTGCACCTGTTTCTGGTATTCCTTGTATTCCGGTTGCAGACATTCGTAGAATGCTACAGCTTTGGCTGCGATGACATGCTCGAGCGGTCCTCCCTGTATGCCGGGGAATACGGCAGAGTCGAGCAGCTGCGACATCATCTTGATTTCACCTTTCGGCGTTTTCTTTCCCCATGGATTGGGGAAGTCTTTGCCCATCATGATGACACCTCCGCGCGGACCGCGAAGCGTCTTGTGTGTGGTAGAAGTCACGATGTGCGCATATTTTACCGGATTGTCGAGCAGTCCGGCTGCGATCAGACCGGCAGGATGAGCCATGTCGATCATGAGCAGCGCGCCCACCTTGTCGGCGATTTCACGCATACGCCTGTAGTCCCATTCGCGCGAGTAGGCCGATCCGCCTCCTACAATCAGTTTCGGGCGTTCGCGCAGGGCGATTTCTTCCATCTGGTCGTAGTCTACCCGTCCGGTTTCTTTGTTCAGGTTGTATTCGCACGGCGTGTAGAGAATGCCGGATGTGTTTACGGCCGAGCCGTGCGAAAGATGTCCTCCGTGTGCCAGGTTCAGTCCCATGAACTTGTCGCCCGGATTCAGTACGGCTAGGAACACAGCGGCATTAGCCTGTGCGCCCGAGTGGGGCTGTACGTTGGCCCATTCCGCGCCGAAAATCTGTTTCAGGCGGTCGATGGCCAGCTGTTCGCTCTGGTCTACCACTTCGCATCCTCCGTAGTAGCGTTTGCCCGGATAGCCTTCTGCATATTTGTTGGTCAGGCACGATCCCATGGCCTGCATGACCTGGTCGCTTACAAAATTCTCCGAAGCGATCAGTTCGATACCCTTCAACTGCCGCTGGTGCTCTTTTTCGATGATGTCAAAAATAGCGTCGTCTTTTTTCATGATTATAAATGTTTTTTGGATTTGAATTGTCAGAAAATGATTCCGACTGAAAAGCTCAGTACGTTCAATCTCCGCTTTATCTTTATTTCTGCCTGGTTATACGGCTCCTCGGTGGCAGAGCTGTCGTATCCGATTGATTCGGTCACATTGTGCAGCCCGACCTCGTATCTGAAGTCGATGAATATGTTTGATATGTTGACGGCGAATGCGGCTACGGCACTGTATCTTACCGGTCCCACCGTTTCGTGTATGCCTTTCTGATAGAAACCTGAATACGTGTTCTCGCAATGCTCTTTCCATACCCATCCCACTTTCGGCCCTACCATGAAAGCCATTCCGTAGGGATGAATGTCGACAAATTTATAGCCGTAGAGCAGAGGGATGTCGATTGTCGTCGCCCGGCTTTTGATGAGCGCGCTTTCTTCGATCAGCGAAGAGTTTGCAAGCGTATAGGGGATTGAGATACTTCCCAGCAGTACGTTGTACGAAATCTCCGGCTGGATGAAGTGGTGCTTCTTCATGTTGAAGCGGCAGAAGACGGATGCGAAGTAGCCCACTTTGTAGTTGTTCTGCATTCCTTCCAGCTCTTCTCCGTTGATGGTGAAACGGTCGGTAAAAAACATGGAAGAGTTGAACCCCGCTCTTACTCCCACGTTGAAGCGTGGTTTCTTGAGGGTCACCATCGGTGTGGAAATGCGTTGTGCCTGCAAGGTTTCCGCAATCAGCATTCCCGCACAGAAGATGATGAGAGTCAGACTCTTCCACATAGGCTATTTTTTCTTTTCTACCGACCAGCCGAACTTGCCTGTCTTCTTGCCCAGTTCGTAGTATCCTCCGTGGACATAGACAAGCAGTCCCGAGTCGGCCAGTTCAAACTTTCCCGTTTCCGAGTTCAGGTATTTGTCGTCGGCCTTCACGTTCACCACATCGGCGATGAACATGTCGTGCGAACCGAGCGAAAGGATTTCTTTTACCCGGCATTCAATGCACAGCGGCGACTCTTCGATGATGGGTGCGCTTACCATTGCCGCTTTTCCCGGCGTGAGCTTCATTTCGTGGAACTTGTTGTAGTCTTTTCCCGAGCGCACGCCGCACCAGTCGGTTGCGTATGCCATATCCTTTGTGGTCAGGTTGATGACAAACTCCATGTTTTTCTTCAGTATGGGGTAGGAATGCCGTTCGGGTCTGACCGAGATATAGCACATGGGCGGGTTGGTGCACAGCGTTCCCGTCCATGCCACGGTAAGTATGTTGTATTCTTCTTCGCAGCTTCCGCAGCTCACCAGCACCGCCGGCAAAGGATAAATCATTGTTCCCGGTTTCCAGTCCTGCTTCATGGCTACAGCAGCTTGATGTTGTCTTTCGACTGTTCCTTTTCGCAGTAGTGGCATTTCAGCAGGCCTTTTTCTTTGTCCACCAGGTGGAACCATGTCTGCATGGGCTCGTTGTTGGTGATGCACTTCGGGTTGTTGCATTTCACGATGCCTTTCAGTTCGTCGGGCATGATCACCGCCTTTTTCTCCACCACTTCGTAATCCTTGATGATGTTCAGCACGATGTTCGGAGCCACGACGGAGAGCCGGTTGATTTCGTCTGAGCTGAAGAAGCGGTCGGCAATCTTGATGATGCCCTTCTTTCCGAGCTTCTTGCTCTCAAAGTTGTTTCCGATGGTGATGTTTGCAGCCACGTCTTCCAGATGGAGAAGCGACACCACTGTAAACAGTTTGTCCGAAGGTATGTGGTCGATGACCGTACCGTTTTTCAGCGCGGCCACCTGCAGTTCTTTTTTCTCGTTCATGTTCATAGGATGGATAAGTGAATAATCTGGTCAGATTTGATGTTCTCGTTATAGCTTTTCGGTGTCAGCCTTCACTTCGTCGAGGGTGATGCCCAGCACGTCGCAGAGGATTGCCTCGCGCGCGTAAAGTCCGTTTTTCGCCTGCTGGAAGTAGTAGGCTTTCGGGTTGTCGTCCACGTCGTATGCGATTTCGTTCACGCGGGGCAGCGGATGCAGGATGCGCAGGTTCGGGCGTGTGTGCTCCAGCATCTTGTTGCGCAGGATATATACGTCCTTCACCCGTTCATACTCCATCAGGTCGGTGAACCGTTCGCGCTGCACGCGTGTCATGTAAAGGATGTCTGCGTCGGCTATGATTTCTTCCGTAAACTCCTTGTGCTCTTCAAAGTGTATGCCGTTTTCCTTGCAGAACAGCTTGTATTCGTCGGGCATCCGCAGCTCGTCGGGCGCGATGAAGTGGAATGTCGGATTGAAGTGGCGCATGGCCAGCAGGAGCGAGTGTACGGTGCGTCCGTATTTCAGGTCACCCACCAGATAGATGTTCAGGTTTTCCAGCGTGCCCTGTGTCTTGTATATGGAATAGAGGTCGAGCATGGTCTGCGAAGGGTGCTGGTTGGCTCCGTCGCCCGCGTTTACGATAGGCACCGGCGCCACTTCGCTCGCATATCTTGCCGCGCCTTCCAGGAAATGCCGCATCACGATGATGTCCGCATAGTTGCTCACCATCATGATGGTGTCTTTCAGCGTTTCTCCCTTCGACGAACTGGTAACCTTAGGGTCTGTAAATCCGATGACCTTTGCTCCGAGGCGGTTTGCCGCCGTTTCAAAACTCAGCCGCGTGCGTGTTGAAGGTTCGAAGAAAAGCGTTGCAACTATTTTCCCGTCAAGCAGATGGCGGTTGGGTTTCTTTTCGAATTCTTTTGCCATTTCCAGCAGGTAGAGGATTTTCTCTTTCGTGTGGCTGGCAATCGTGACTAAACTTCTATTTTCCATATTAAGCTTTTTAATGCTGTTATAAATATCGGAGTTCAAAGGTAGGGAAAAAAATAGAAAAAACCATCTGTTTTCCGGAGTTTTCGGGAGGGGGCTGAAAATAAGCCGTCATTTGAATGAAGATGATGGGAAAGATTGGTGAAGATGATGGGAAAGAATTTATTTTTTACGCGGTGAATTTTGAGGCTTTCCGCAGGCTGCCTGTACGTGTGCGGAGAAGCTGAAAACGCTGTGGTTTGTCGTGGGTCCTCGGCGGATGGGGAATTGTGGCTGTCAAAAGAGCGAGGGTAGTGGTTTCTTTCTTTATTTCTTTCTTTTATATAAGGTGTCGACAGCCTTTCGTGTCCCGTATATGTCCTGTATCGGGCTGCAAGAGGCTGTTGTGCAGTGCGTTGAACGTCCCTTTTGTGTCCCGCTTCAATTTTTGAAAAGGATTCTTGGAAAAATCCGATGATTTTCCCTAAATTTGCAGTTTATAAAAAAGAATTTGTTTTTAATCAGAATATGAGAAAGACTTTTATCATTATACTTTGGGCGGTTCTTGCACTCGTAATCGCTGCGGTGGCCATTGTCTTTACAGCCATCTCAAAAGGGAAGATCGGATATGTCCCTCCTGTCGAGGAGCTGGAGAACCCGAACCTGAAATTCGCTACACAGATCCTTTCGGAAGACGGACAGTTGCTCGGGACGTGGTCGCTCAGCAAGGAAAACCGTGTGTATGTGGGCTATAACGATCTTTCTCCCCATCTGGTGCATGCGCTCATCGCTACGGAAGATGTCCGTTTCGACCAGCATTCGGGAATTGACGCCCGCGCCTTTCTGCGTGCGGTGGTGAAGCGGGGCATCCTCATGCAGAAGCACGCCGGCGGAGGAAGTACGATTACCCAACAGCTTGCCAAGCAGTTTTATTCGCCCACGGCCGACAACGTGATGGAGCGTCTGCTGCAGAAGCCGATCGAATGGGTGATTGCCGTGAAGCTGGAACGCTATTACACGAAGGAGGAAATTCTCACCATGTATCTCAACAAGTTTGACTTTCTCAACAATGCCGTAGGCATCAAGACTGCGGCGAAGACGTATTTCGGAAAAGATCCGAAGAGCCTGAAGGTTGAGGAGGCCGCTACGCTGATAGGAATGTGCAAGAATCCCTCGCTCTACAATCCGCGCCGTTTCAACGAACGTGCGCGCGGACGCCGCAATGTAGTGCTCGACCAGATGCGCAAGGCTGGCTATCTCTCCGCGGCCGAGTGCGATTCGCTTCAGGCATTGCCGCTGGTGTTGAAGTTCCAGCCGGTTGACCATAAGGACGGGCTGGCCACTTATTTCCGCGAGTACCTGCGCGGCATAATGACCGCCAAGAAGCCCGACCGCAGCAAATACCGCGGCTGGCAGATGCAGGCTTATTATGAGGACTCCATCGCCTGGGAAACCAACCCGCTTTACGGCTGGTGCGCGAAGAACAAGAAGAAGGATGGCACGAACTACAATATCTATGTAGACGGGCTGAAGATATATACCACCATTAATTCCCGTATGCAGCGCTATGCCGAAGAGGCCGTGTATGAGCATGTGGCGAAATACCTCCAGCCAAGGTTCTTCAAGGAGAAGAAAGGCCGCAAGACAGCTCCCTACACCAACGAGCTGACGCCGGCCGAGGTGGAGCAGATCTTGATGCGTTCTGTGCGTCAGAGCGACCGTTACCGCACCATGAAAGCTGCCGGATACAGCGAGGCTGAAATCACGAAGGCTTTCAACACTCCTCACGAGATGACCGTGTTCTCATGGGACGGCGACAGGGATACCACCATGACTCCGCTGGACTCCATCAAGTATTACAAACATTTCCTGCGTACCGGATTTATGTCGATGGATCCGCTGACCGGCCATGTAAAGGCATACGTGGGCGGACCTAACTACAACTATTTCCAGTATGACATGGCGATGGTCGGAAGACGTCAGATCGGGTCTACCGTGAAGCCTTTCGTCTATTCGCTGGCAATGGAAAACGGTTTCTCTCCCTGTGACGAAGTGCGCAACGTAGAGCAGACATTGTTTGACGAGAACGGCCGTGCCTGGTCGCCGCGCAACAGTTCGAAGAAGCACTACGGAGAGATGGTGACCCTGAAGTGGGGGCTTGCCAACTCGAACAACTGGATTTCCGCCTACCTGATGAGCAAGCTCAGCCCGTATGACCTTGCCCGTCTGATCCATTCGTTCGGCGTGCTGAACAAGGATGTCCAGCCGACCGTTTCGCTTTGTCTGGGTCCTTGCGAGATTTCCGTAGGAGAGATGGTGAGCGCTTATACGGCATTCGTGAACAAAGGCATCCGCACCGCTCCGCTGTTTGTTACGCGTATTGAGGACAACGACGGGAATGTAATCTCTACGTTCACGCCTCAGATAAATGAAGTGATCAGCGAGTCAACCTCCTACAAGATGCTTGTGATGCTCCGTGCCGTGATAAATGAAGGAACAGGAGGCCGCGTGCGCCGGCTCTATGGCATTAAGGCGGATATGGGCGGCAAGACCGGAACCACAAACCGCAACTCAGACGGATGGTTTATGGGCTTCACGCCGTCGCTCGTGTCCGGCTGCTGGGTTGGAGGCGAAGAGCGTGACATTCATTTCGACTGGATGCGTGACGGTCAGGGAGCTTCTATGGCGTTGCCTGTGTGGGGCATTTACATGCAGAAGGTGTTTGCCGACAAGACGCTGGGCTACTCGGAGGATGAAACGTTTGACATCCCCGGCGATTTCGACCCATGCAAAGACCGTCTGACAGAAATAGAAGAGGAGCATAACAGCCGCCTTGACGACATCTTCTTCCAATAGCCGGAGGGTTAGAGAGCTTGAATTTTTTCTATAAAACCCAAATACAGGAATGGCGGTAGGGCTTTTTGCCGTACCGCCATTTTCGTTTCGATCAGATGATTTGTTCCTTTGGGAGATTCCGCGGCGCGTATATTGGAATCCGTTATGCGCTGACGAAAAACGCCACGCAGATAGTCCTGTTGCTTCGCATTCGTGTTCAATTCCTCCTAAGCTCCATGCAGTATTTGTATATTCCGCTCATTTTAACAAGAAAAGATGGAGTGACGCTCAAATTCCGTCATCCGCTTTTGCGCTTTTCACGGGAAAAGCCTAACTTTGTACTATTTTAGGAGAGAACCGCCTACCTTGCATGTCCTGCCTTCGAGAGTTATCTCTTGATGCGGATATGGGACAGGTAACGGCGAAGCATTGCCAGAAGTAATCGATTCTTAACATATATCTATAAGACTTTTAATTCCCTCAATTAAAGATCAGTTTATATTGCGAATAAAGTATTTATGATCCAAGACTCCGAAGCTTTACAAGATTCAACGATATCTTTAAACAAATCTCATGCCTAATTTTAATAGTTATTTCCAGAACACATAAATGGCAAGTACTTCCAAAACCACTTTCATTCTGTTTATTCTGCGTGTCATTAGAATATTTATTTCTATTCTTACATTGACTCTATCGGCCAAGTTCTTTGGAGTAACTGTAGAAAGAGATGTGTGGATACTAGTTACAACTTTTTTAGCATCACTCGGAGCTGCAATATGGGGGCCAATAAACGAAACTTTTAGGGCCAAATTTGTCTTCATCAAAGAAAAAAACGGAGAAGAAGCAGCACTCTCAAAAACAGGATCGTTGGTAGGATTTGTTATAGTTGTCACAATTGTCGTTTCTGTTTTTACTGCTTTATTAACAACTCATGTTGCACAAAACATACTCACTTCTCCGACAGAAAAAGAAACATCTCTCTTCTGCTGTTTATTCCTCATAATGCTACCGACATTCTTCATAAATCAAATGACAACTTTGGGAATTAGTTTGCTAAATTCTTTTGAAGTTTATTATTTACCAGAAATTGTGGGTGCCATCACAGGTTTGGCTAGCTTAGGGATAATCGCTTTTTTAGCACCAAGCATTGGTATCTATTCATTAGCTGTATCTCAATACATATCTTATATTTGTTTATTCATTACTTGCTTTTATTTCGTCAATAAAACATGCCCACAAATCAAGACACATATTTTGCCAATAAAATGGAGTTTGATAAGGGACTTTATAATTTACTCATTGCCTTTCTTTTTCCCCTATTTTATAGGCCAATGCAACACATTAGGGGAAAAATGGTTGGCCGGAAAATTAGGACCGGGCATAATTTCTTCACTTGATTATTCTAGGCAATTTACAATAGTACTTCAAAATGTATTAAGCAGTGTGTTGACCACAATTATGGTGCCAACTTTAGCAAAATATTTTTCAAAGAACGATTTTAGGACCTATCAATCTTCATTAAATGACTTCATAAAAACGTGTTTTTTAATCCTCATCTTAACCATTCCCATGTTAATAGGCGGGGCGGCCCCATTATGTAAGTTTTTCTTTCTGAGAGGAAACATGTCACTGAATGAGTTATCAGTTATAATAACACTTACACAACTATTTGGGATGGCTTTTATCGGAGTTATTTTATATCTGATATTCGGTATGTCCTTGTTGTCTGCAGCAAAGGGAAAAGTATACGCCTTCTTAGGGATAACAACGCAAATTATTGTACTCATGCTCAATCTTTGCCTATATAGATCATTGACGTACTATATATTTCCAGTTTCTCTCTTTCTCGGGCATTTATCTGCGGCAGTAATAATGTGCAGATTCATGCCGATATCTATGAATGAAACTATAAAAAAAATAGGTTGCTACCTATGCATATTGACCGCGACAACAGCACTGATATGCTTTTTCAACTACAGCATAAAACTCCATTCGACATTTCTGCAACTTTTGTTTAATGGAATTTTATTGCTACTTATACTCCCTCTCGTTCTAAAGCTGATGAAGTTTAATATCAAACCTATTTTCAAAGGAACAAAGAAATGAAAAAAAATCTTACTCTACTTTTTTACGATTTCGAAGAATTTCATTTTGGGAAAGATGTTTTTTTAGTCCCATATTATCTCGGTATATTATATGACTATTCTGTTACAATTGTTTATCCTCAAAAAAACCCCGACCAAGTGTTTCCTGCCTTTTATAAGAATGTAAGGCTGCTGCCTGTCAAATGTTATGGCGATAAAAACAATATCAATATAAAGGACTTAAACTTAGCAATATATTTGTTAAAACATGCGAAAGAAATAGATTGCCTCATGAGGTTTCATAATACTCCCATGACTGCTCTAATTGTTATATTATACAAATTACTAAACCCTAAAGGGTATGCTTATGTAAAGATGGACATTAATCCTTACGAAATCGAAAATAGTACGACCAAACATGACAAACTCTATAGATGCTTATATTCCAAGTATATACAAAGATTGGACTTAGTTTCTTGTGAAACGACAGAAGCATTTCAAAAACTACAAAAAAGCCAATCCTTTTTCTTTAATTTCAAAGATAAGCTTATTTTAATGCCTAATGGCTTTGACGAACAATCATTGAAAGAACTCAACATAAAAGAGCTTTCATTTTCAGAAAAAAAGAACATGATAATTACAGTTGGGCGATTAGGAACCGCCCAAAAGAACACAGAAATGTTTCTTAAAGCTCTCGAGAAAACAGATTTAAAAGATTGGACAGTGTGTATGATAGGTCCTATAGAAAATCATTTTCAACTATATATTGATCAATTTTTTGAAAAGTATCCGCATAAAAAAAAGAATATTCTGTTTACAGGGGCAATATATGACAAAAAAACTCTTTGGGAATATTATAATCAAGCTAAAGTTTTTGTCCTGACATCTGACTTTGAGAGTTATGCTTTAGTGCTCAATGAGGCAAAACGATTTAAAAATTATATTATTTCAACACCTGTAGGTGCTTGTCTTGACCTCATTGAAAATAACAAATATGGCACTACGGTTGGTATTAATGATCATAAAGAACTGGCAGATAAGCTTCAGCAAATTATATATGGCAATGCCAACATCAACGTATATGACAATTATGATTCTCATCAGTTGTCTTGGGAATATATAATCAAACATATCCCTTTTGACAAAGGCCACATCTCTAAATAATAAAATTCATGGATGTTTCTATCATTATTGTTAACTACAATACAGAATTATTGATTCTTGATTGCATAAAAAGTATATATGAGAAGACTCAATATATATCGTTTGAGATCATAGTGGTTGATAATGCATCATCCAATGATCATGCAATATTAAAAACAGATAGCAGAATAAGGTATATACAATCTGAAACTAATCTTGGTTTCGGAAAAGCTAATAATCTAGGAGCAAAACATGCAAAAGGTAAGTACCTTTTCTTCTTGAATCCGGATACATTTTTAATTAATAACGCAATTTTTATTCTGTTCCAGTTTATAGAAAATAATCATGACGTCGGAATTTGCGGAGGAAATCTTTATACCAAAGACCTCAAACCCACACATTCCCATTTTACTATCGCTCCTGGGATAAAATTTGAATTGTATAACCTTTTTAGTGGAAAAACCTTTTTGTTTAAGGATGTTTCATATTTTAATTATTCAGAGAATCCCATAAGCGTAGAATATATAACAGGAGCCGACCTTTTTATAAGAAAAGAACTTTTTGAATCCATCAATGGTTTCGACAAAGATTTTTTCATGTACTTTGAGGAAAGTTACCTGTGTTTTATTGCAAAACAAGAAAACAGTCTTGTAATAAATGTTCCGCAAGCGCATATTATACACTTGGAAGGACAAAGTTTCTCTTTAAAAGAGAAAAGAGAGATGCTTTATCTGCAGGGAAGAAAACTTTATCTGACGAAAAGATACGGATTTATTTATTATGAGATATGCAATATCATTTATTTTATTACATGCTTAACTAGACTCCTTTTATTTCACATTCATAATGACGAGATAAAAACCAACTACTGGAGGCAAAAGATAAGGGTGTTTTTGAAATATATAATTCGTAAAGATAAAAATAGACAAAGCCGATAAGTATATATTATTACGAGATAATCATTTTCATGAAGAAAATCTAATGCTCTTGCCCACAACATAAATCAATCATCAAACAATATCGATGAACAACATTATTTTTATCACAAGATATTATGGCGAAATGCTAGGGGGTACAGTGTGTTCCCAAAGAAACCGAAAGTCTCTAGAACAAATCTTTGACAATCTGTTTGAATATAAAATCATAGATAAAAAAAGGGGAAGATTGCTCCTTTCCAGAGCCGAACAGTTATGTTTTGGATATATGGGCGGTATTGATTGCATAGATATTCAGCGCGTCAAACATATAATTCTCAATAAAAACTGCAATTACGCATTTATTGACTCATCTTTATTGGGAAGCTTTGCTAAAATTCTTAGACAAGTTTCACCAAAGATTAAGATCATTTGCTTCTTTCATAATTGCGAATACATGTACATTAACTCTATATATAAAGGGATTAAACGTAGTTTATATTCGAAATGGGCTTTCAAATGTGAACGGCAGGCATGCAAATATGCAGATACACTCATCGCGTTAAATGAAAGGGATTCGCAACTTATAACCAATCTCTACCAACGGAAACCAGAGTTGTGCATTCCTATCAGCATTGAAGATAAAACAACGCGGTTATACGGTCAAAATGGTGATAAATATATTTTATTTGTTGGTAGTTATTTTCAACCCAATATCGTAGGGATACAGTGGTTCATGAAAGAAGTTCTTCCTGCAATATCTGTCAAACTTAAAATAGTTGGGCGAAATATGAATTTGCTTCAAGTACCTGCTGGCGTTAAAGAAAAGGTGGAAATTATAAGCAATGCTGAAGACCTTTCACCTTATTACCAAAATGCGCAATTGGTAGTCATGCCTATATTCACAGGAGGAGGAATGAAGGTGAAAACAGCTGAAGCACTTATGTATGGCAAAACAATTATTGGAACGAAAGAGGCGTTCGAAGGCTATAAACTGAATGCCCCGATTTTCTATTTATGTCAAACCAACGAAGAGTTCATTAAAACAATTTCTTCTTTATATGAAAAAACACCTTCATTCAACAAGTCTTCGAGAGAGTTGTTTTTATCCGAATATTCATTTGAAGCCACATTGGCTTTATTCAGAAAAATAAAATAACTATTATACGGAAAATATGAGTTATAAACCATTATATCATATACCTTTATTCCTTTTCGGCTTTTTGTATTATTTGGTACTTCCACCTTGTGTGGTATCAATGCAATTATTTGCAACATTTCCTGGAATGAGTTTTCTCTACCAATATTTTAGCCCGCATTTCATTCCAACTTACGCCATCATAATAACCATATTTTGCATCTCATTCATTATTGGAGCAATACTTCCATTTAAATATATGCGGAAAAAAAACATTGCTTCAGACATACATTATATATCCAACAAAGATTTATTTTTATTTGCATCTCCATTCTGGGTAGCAGGACAATATATGATCATAACTAATCGGCAAAACTTATTCCAAGGTTATCAAATTGATTATGACACAGAATTAATAGGGGCTATAGCAACAATAAATACCATTTTTCTATTTTTCTTTTTGTATAGTCGGAATATACCTAAAAATAAGCAGTCAAAGTGGAGTAATTTCTTTATTACATTCTCTATTTTTGAATTTTCAAGTATATTGTTAGGATTCGGATCCAGAATGTATATTATGATTCCTTTAATAGCATACATCATTTACTTACTCGATCAGAAAAAAATCAAACTCCGAAAACTCTTTTTGCAAATAAGTATTGCTATAATCTTTCTCCTCGGAATAGGAATTTGGAGATTGGGAGATAGTGATTATACGATAGATGCCATCATGTACATCGGAGTTGCTGAACCGACACTGACATGGATCAGTGCTGAATCTATGTTTGATAAAGGAGACTTACCTTATATAGCTTTTCCCTCTAATTTCTTAACTTCCTTTATTAACTTTGTACCGTCTTTTTTACTGCCAGACAAAGCTGAATTAATACAGCCAATCAACATATCCTATGATAGTCCATTTGGTGCGACAAATATATTAGTTTCATTGATCTCTAATTTTGGCATTCTAGGCAGTTGTACTGCTTTGTTTTTATTAGGTTTCATTCTTACATCCATTAGAATAAACGGCAAAACAGCATTTGCAAAAACTTATTACTATTGCGTTTGCGGAATGATCCCATTCCAATTATTCAGAGATAATATTGCAATAGTCAATAAAATGTTGTTTTACAACTTTCTAATCGTTCCTTTAATTATTTTTTGCATTGAAAAATTCATCTCGAATAAATATCCTAAGCATAATGAATATAGTATTTGACAACATTATTTTCTCCTTACAACGCTCGGGGGGCATATCAACAGTTTGGAAAGAATTTCTTATTCGGTGTTTTAAACACACAAAACAAATGCACATAACTTGTATAAACTATCCCAATAATAATATTTATAGTAATCTGGATTTTAATGCAAGTAATCAAGTTTTATATAAAAAACTTAAGACTCCTTTCTCAAGGTATTCTCCAATAACCATAAAAAATGATTCACCATTCATATTTCATTCTTCCTACTATAGGATTTGTAACAATCCTCATGCCATTAATATTACAACCGTACATGATTTTACATATGAATTATTTAATCACGGTATAAAAAGAATTATCCATTCGTGGCAGAAAAGAAATGCAATATTGCATTCAAGCTATATTATCTGCATTTCTGAAAATACTAAAAAGGATTTGAGAAGATTTTTCCCAAACATTGACCCCCAAAGAATATTTGTCGTTTATAATGGAGTTTCTACAGACTATCACATTTTAACTTCTACGGAACAGGAGAATGTATCGCTTCCCTATAAATCTCATGAATATGTGCTATTTGTAGGTTCGAGAGCTAAATACAAAAACTTTGAACTTACATTACAAGCTATCTCAAGAAGTGAACTAAATCTTGTAGTCGTTGGGGCGCATTTGAACGAAGAGGAGAAGAAAATTATCAAAAGATACTTTAAAAATACATCACGCGTTTTTTGCACCGGACATATCAATAACGCAAAACTGAATGTTCTTTACAACTATGCTTTGGCTTTAATTTATCCATCTATATATGAAGGATTTGGCATTCCAATTTTGGAGGCTCAGAAAGCAGGATGCCCTGTCATTGCATACAACGGCTCTTCTATTCCAGAAGTAATCGGTGATACACCATTGCTGATGAAGGAAACTACAACAAATGAAATTATCCGTTGCCTTTCAATCTTATCAGATAATGAGAGAAGAAAACAAATAATTGAGAACGGGCTTAAGAATGCAGGACGATTCTCATGGGAAAAAATGTATAATGAAATCATGAATATCTACAAAATAGCTTGGGAATCGAGGAAATGAAAATATCTATTATTACGGCAACATATAATAGTGCGTCCACTTTAAGAAGCACTATCATGTCAGTGTTTCAGCAAACATACGCTGATTATGAATATATTATTATTGATGGAAAGTCAAAAGATGAAACTATAGAGATCATAAAAGAATATGAAAGGAACTTCCATGGGCGAATGAAATGGATTTCAGAGAAAGACTATGGAATCTATGATGCTATGAATAAAGGTATTTCACTTGCAACCGGTGATATTATTGGCATTTTAAATTCGGACGATTTCTTTACATCTGATGACGTTTTAGAAACAGTGGCCAAAACTTTTAAGAAGTATGATGTCGATGCTGTATATGGTGACATACATTTTGTCAATGACAATAATTTAAAGAAATGTGTAAGATACTATTCGTCCAAGATTTTTCGCCCCTCATTAATGAGATTCGGGCTAATGCCTGCACACCCTTCACTTTACCTTAAAAAAAATGCTATAAATAAAATTGGCTTTTATGACACCTCTTTTAAAATTGCAGCAGATTTTGATTTTTTGCTTAGGGCTTTCTGTATACACAAGATTTCTGCAAAATATATTGAGAAGGATTTTGTTACAATGAGAACAGGAGGTGCCAGCACTGCAAACCTAAGAAGCAGATGGATTATCATGAAAGAACATCTTAAATCATGCAACAACAACCATATATATACCAATGTGTTTTTACTATCACTCCGGTATTTTTATAAGGTCTATGAAATCCTAATCACTAACAAGCAACTTGATCAAAAAGATAATATTTAAATAAAAATGGGAAATCTAAGAGCCTGTTTCAATTTTCCGATTCAGTATTTTTATCCGCCCCTTTTTGAGCTTGTTTCCGGTCTGTTTCCCCGCTATCATCCTCGTAAAAACAGAAAAACATCTTCGCATACGATTCTCAAACCGAGGCGGAACAAAATTTAAACGCTCTTAAAAAATAGAATTCAATAAAATAGAACTGGCGGTACATATCGTAACAATCTTTGACTAATAAAAAAATAATCATATCTTTGCCCAACAATAATTGATTTATCAAAATGACGGAACAGAAAAACGATACAACGGAAAAGAAACAGCAGGAAATAATGGAAATCGATTTTATAGCTTTGTTCAAAAAATTAGTGGACAATAGAAAAAAGATTTATAAAGCAATTGGAATAGGTGCACTTATCGGTTTAATCATAGGCTTCAGTCTTCCGAAAGAATATGAAGTGAAAGTTTCGCTTTCACCGGAGTCAGGATTAAACAACACAGGAGGACTGGCCAGTATCGCTTCCATGTTCGGTTTAAGTAATGGCTCTGCCAGCTTGGGAGAAGATGCTCTTAGCTTTAATATGTTTCCTGAAATAGTAAAAACTACTCCTTTCTTATTGGAAATGCTGGAAACGCCAGTTATGACAAAAGATAGCGTTTCTATGAGTCTTTATGATTATCTGGATATACAAAAGAAACCATGGTGGGGTTATATGATAGGATTACCTGGAAAAGCTATCGGTGGAGTTGTTTCATTGTTTAAAGACAAACCCGAAGAAAAGGTAAATCAACCTATCAATCCGTTCAAATTGACGCGGGAGCAAAGCGGACGCATTAGAATGTTGAGAAAAGTATTGGACGCTGAAACTGATAAAAAGACAAGTATGACGACTGTCAGCATAAGGCTGCAAGATCCTTTAGCCACAGCGTTAGTTGCAGACAGTGCGATAACTAAGCTTCAACGGTATATTACAGATTATCGTACACGTAAAGCACAACAGGATTGCATTTATCTGGAAAAAATAACTCAAGAAAGGGAAGCTATCTATATAAAAGCACAAAAAGAATATGCACATTTTGCGGACGCTAACAAAAATATAATACTACAATCGGTCAAAGCAGAAAGTGAACGGCTGCAAAAAGCGGCAAGCGCTGCTTACGAAGTTTACAGCCAGATGGAAACCCAACTGCAATTGGCAAGGGCTAAAGTACAGGAGGCTAAACCTGTATTTGCAGTTGTTGAGCCATCGACTGTCCCTTTGCATCCCTCTTCACCCAAAAAGATGATCCTTTTAATTGGATTCGTATTTCTCGCTTTCATTTGTGAATCAGTGTGGATTCTTTTTGGAGAAGATTTTTGGAATTCATTCAAAGCGGAAATGAAAAATCCGAAAGCAGGGACGGAAAAAGATGAAAATCAGTGAAAGTAATACTGAATATTATAAAAACAACAGCCATGTTTTTTTACTCACTTATTCAAATACACAAGCATATTACCAGATGAAAAGACTGACATTAACGGCTACATTTGCGTTTCTTATAACCGCTGTATATGCTCAATTAGACACAGACTTGAAATATAGAGTAGAATTGGGAGCTACTGCCGGAGGAGGAACGTATGCTCCTTTATGGTTTACTGCCAACCGCTACGGACTGTCTAGCGTTGAGCCGAACTCTGGTTACATGCGTGCCGGGATTGCTTATGAGAAAGAAATGAGGCGTAACTGGAAAATTGCTGCGGGCATAGATTTGGCCGGAACCGTGAATCACGAAAAAGCATTCAATATACAGCAGTTGTACGCCGATTTCTCATGGAAGGTTCTGACGCTGAGCGTAGGCATTAAAGAACGCGACGGATTTCCTTTAGAGAAGAATACGGCTCTGAGCAGCGGCATGATGGTAGAAGGCCCTAACGCACACCCATTGCCTCAGATTCGAGTTGAAATGCCTGAATTCTGGAATGTCCCGGGAACTAAAGGCTGGCTGGCATTTAAGGGACATATTGCTTACGGATCTTTTGCTGAGTACGACTGGCAGCGGGATTACGTGAATATGGGGCAATACTTCACTGAGAACGTACTCTACCACAGCAAGTCATTGATGCTCCGTTTCGGTAATAAAGACAGGTTTCCGCTGGAATTCGAGGCGGGTATTCTGATGGCGGCACAGTTCGGAGGAAGCAGGTATTACAAAGAAGCTGACGGGAGTGTAACTTTGGACACTGAAATGCCGCATAACCTGAAAGCGTATTGGAAAGCCTTCTTCCCGCAGACGGGAGGAAGTGATACACCAGGAGGAGAACAGGTGAACGTGGAAGGGAACCATGTGGGAAGCTGGAACTTTGCATTGAACTATTACGTCGGAAATTGGAAATTCCGTGCCTATCTGGAGCATTATTTCGAGGATACATCCCAAATGTTCTGGGAGTATGGAAGATGGAAGGACGGACAATTGGGACTGGAAATTACTTTCCCTAAAAATAAATGGGTCACTTCTGCCGTATGGGAGGGGATTGCAACCAAAGACCAGACCGGCCCTTTGTTATATGACGGATTCTGGGGACAATTTCCGGAATATCAGATAAGTGCCAATGACAACTATTATAACCATTATATTTATGGCGGATGGCAATATATGGGAATGGGGATGGGCAATCCGCTAATATCCGGGCCGCTCTACAATGCCGACCATTCGATTTCTTTCCGGAGCAACCGGATCAGAGCGCATCATTTGGGCATTTCCGGTAATCCGTCAGACGAATGGAGCTACCGGATGTTGATTTCTTTTGCAAGGCACTGGGGAACTTATGACTATCCGCTCGACAAGCAGCGCAAACAGTTCAGTTCGCTTTACGAGGCCACTTATTCGCCCCAATGGGCAAAAGGATGGAGTGCATCGCTGGCTCTCGGATTAGACCGCGGAAACTATTTGGGAAACTCAACCGGAGGTATGCTGACTATAAAGAAAACCGGAACTATTTTTTAATTTTTACAGAAGGCAATCATGAAGCATATAATTTATTCTATTATCTGTCTGCTGACAAGTGTACTTGTTTTAGTCGGATGCCAAAAAGAGGCCATCAATCCGGACATAGAAGGCCAATGGCAATTGCTGGAGTTTACAACCAAAGCGGATAATCAGGTTCACAAATGTGAGAGAATTTATTACAGCATCCAACTGTGGGTAGTAGAAGTCGCAGAGAAACAAGGGCCATTCGAATTGACTCCGTTTCGGGGGAGATATAACTATGACGAGGCTTCAAATACAATAACTATGACAGACATGAGTACGTATTCACCTGAAAACTCTGTCCCGGCAGAGGTGTGGCAATTGGAGCCTTACGGATTAAACAGCGTAAACACTACATTCAATGTAATCAGTGTTGACAGCCATTCTATGATTTTGGAATCTGACTATGCCATATTGAAATTCAAGAAATTCTGAGCATAATGGATAAAGAAGAACACTGGTATGCGCTGTATGTGAAAATGCATCACGAAAAGAAAACCGCAGAAAGGCTGGATGAAATGGGGATTACCAACTATCTGCCGGTACAGGAGGTCGTGAAACAATGGAGCGACAGAAAAAAAAGACTGAAAACAGTAATTATTCCGATGATAATTTTCGTCCGGACGAGTGAGCATAACAGACTGGAAATTATCCGGAATGTCCCGGCTGTAACAGGGTGTTTGTTCGACAGATGCAGGCGAAGGCCTGCCATAATTCCAGATGACGAAATGGATAAGTTCAGATTCATGCTTGACTTTTCTGAAGAATCTGTCAGATTTATCAATGCACATTTAAATCCAGGAGATAAAATACGTGTAATCAAAGGTCCTTTGGCCGGGTTGGAAGGAGAAATGTCGCAGTTGGAAGGGAAGTCGCAAATTATGGTAAGAATCGAACAGCTGGGGGCTGCTACAGTAGAAATACCTGTCGGATATGTCGAAAAGATATGATCCGCCATTTGATCGTTTAAAAATAGAGCACAGAAACATAACATCTTCTGTTGCCAGTGTTTTCTGTGTGCAACCTTAAAGCTATTCTCTTGCCTGCTTTGGATCGGATGTTATAAATCATCGATGCCATCACTGGAAGCGCTTCCCAAAATCTTGATAATTTTTGTCTTGTCGTTGAGCAATACGGTTGGCAGCCCTTCAAGTACAGCAAAGTTGGCTTTGTTTCGCAGCATACGGTTTCATTGCCCTGTTGAACCGGGATGTACGTGTTTTTATTGTAAGCATTCGAAGAAATGCACCTTTTACACTTTGAGGTTTGGTTGTAGCTTTGC
>OGEZ01000058.1_pt1 | contig 130249 bp, 132 predicted proteins | sample 1570831 | NCBI WGS metagenome assembly OGEZ01 (sample SAMEA2582059, study PRJEB24529) | metagenome | biome: Human gut stool | place: China | collected 2011 | reverse complement strand
TTGATGCTTCGGAAACTGGAGTACTTGAATCTGCTTCACTCTTCGGTGTTTCTGATGCTGAAGTCTCAGAGACTGGATTATTGACTGGCTTTGGCTCAGGCTTTGTTGGAGAAACTGTTGAAACAGCTCTAACAATCGTCGCCTTATTGTCAATCGTATTATTTGATAAACGGATTTCTCCATTACCATTGTCACCCATCTCAAAGTTTTTGGTAATCACCGGCTCAGCCAAGGTATTCAATAGCTTATTATCGTAGATATCAACATTCTTGATTGTTCCACGAACTTGTTGGAAATCAATGGCACCACGATGGAGGTTATAGAGGTCATTAGTTGTCCCTGAACGTAGAATGGTATTGTCATGAATCTTAATTCCAGAATCATTGAGGTCAAAATTGTGGCCTGCAAAGACTGTGTTTACACGGATACCTGCTCCAGCAAAGACGTCCTTGATGAGGTTTCCTGAGATTTCATGACCCTTACCACCAAAAATACCAATACCAGCCGCACGCCAGCCTGATTCAATGGTGTTGTTGAGGAATTTATTATTTTCCTCGGCTGTGGCATTTGTCCCATCTGAAATACTTGACCAGATAGCCAAACCATCATCACCATTCCCACGGATGTTAGAGTTTTTAACCGTTGAATTCTTGGTTCCTTGAGCAAAGTTAATACCATCAGCCAAGTTATTACGGATACGAGCGTTTTCAACAACAAGACCGTCCGTATACTTCATATTTCCCGTCTGGTCGTAATCTCCAATCCACATACCAACTTCAAAATGCTGAACCCAGATGTCGTGAATTTTAGAATCCTTACCAAGTGTTCCCGAAATAGCCTTGTACTGTGCATCCTCATTGTAACGAGAAGTCAAGTTGGAATCCATATAGAGATTGCTCAACTCAATACCATTACTGTTATGACCAAAGACAATACCACCACCATAGCGTTTGTCACTTGTGAAGTGTAGTTGCGTATGCCAAACACCGGCACCTGAAATTTTTAGATTATCCGCTTCAATATTAACTTGTTTGTCAAAATTGAAACGTCCTTCTGGAATATAGACAGATTTTCCGCTGGCTTTAGCTTCTTCAACAGCCGCAAGTAGGGCAGCTGTGTCGTCACTATCATCATTAGCAGATGCACCCTTATCCACGATACTGATACTATTTTCACTTTGGGCAACTGGCGCTGGAGCCTGTTCTAACTCGATAAAGTCAATACCATAAGGGACATTGTCATCTTTCTTCTTAACGAGAGAAATCTTATCACCAGATTTTAATTGGATATCCTTGAGGAGGAGACGTGTCTCATCAAAACGAAAACGCGCACTTGAACCATCGATAGCTTGATCATACTCATGGTCACCTTTAAGGTACTGCCATGCTGAGTGAGATGACAAGTCAAGATTACCAACGCTTGATCCATTAACCTGGACATCCAACTGACCTGACGCACCATCAGGTATTGTATAACGCACATTCAAAGCATTGGCTGGCTCGGTGACATTGAAAGTAACTGCTGCATCTTTTTTAGGAAGCTCGACATAAGTTTGGTTCGTCGCTTCCACAGCCGTAGATTCCATGTCAGTTGACTGTTGGATTGTAGCTCCATTTTCGACAGTCGCATTTTCTGCTTCATGAGTCGTGTAAGGCATTTTGGCACCGTAGGCATCTGTGCTATACTCTTTGCCTTGAGCTTGATCCTCAGTCGCATTAGTTAAAACATTTGCTGACGTTCCTTGATTTTGAGAGGTACCTGTCTCAACCACTTGATCGATGGTCGGAGTCTGCTCAGCTGCTTGAACAGTCGTTACCTGAGGTTGAGACGGCATAATATTGGCAGGTTGAGAAGTTTGCACTGTCTCAACTGACGCTGGCTCTGAAGTCGCCAATTGGGCCGTTGAGGCTGTTTGAGGTGTCTGTGCCTGATTTGAGGCATCAGTCAACTCACTAATCGATTGCGCCTCATCAGCCTGAGCTGCTTGCCCATTGGCAAGAGCCATGAACCCAATCAAGGCTGATGCTGCCCCAATGGAATATTTACGGATACTGTACTTTGGTTTCGTTTTTCTTTCTTTAAACAAGTCTATTCTCCTGATACTTTTTTTCACAATCTCTCTATCTTAGGACCAAGCCGTCCTTTGAAAGAAAATAAAGATTCCCTCATATTAAAAATTGTTAATAATTCTGTTGTTTTTCTTATTAAAAACAAACCAAAGTAAATTATAAGGGATGAGAAAACAAAATAAAAGGCTAAGTAATCCAGTTTAACAAGGCCTTAACAAAATTGTCATATTAGAAAGTTCAGTCATTCATTTCTAAATTATAGTCTAAAAATGTCGCACAAAAAGGTAATTTCTTTCACGTGTAAGAAAGAGAAAACTCTAAATTTCCATAAAGGCTTATTTAGCAAGATTTATCGGCTAAAACAATCAAATTGTATTAAATCTGTTTTCTCAGATTTATGTCAAACGTTTGATAGTCTTTTTTAATTTTACGATTCAAAGTATTATTTTCCGAATGTTTAAGTATTACAAATGTTAAATACCCAAAAATAAAAAAAGAGACAAAAACTGCCTCTGACTTTTCAAATAAATGTTTATTCCTAACTGATTCTTACGATAACAATGTCTCTAATTCTTCAACCGATAAACCAGTAACATCCGATACTACTTCTAACGACAGACCTTTTGACAGCATCTTACGAATCAGTTCTAGTTGTCCCTCATAACGACCTCGTTCTAACCCTTGTTTAAGTCCACGCTCTAGTCCTTGCTCTAACCCTTGTTCCAATCCTTCTTCACGTGCTTCATCGATAGCTGTTTCCATAGTCATGTCATAATTTTCTTGAATACGTATGCGTTCATCAATCATCGCCTTTTCCTCCTGTGTCCAGCTGGATGAATCCAGTAATGAATCGGCATGCGTGACCGCTTGACTAGGTTCCTTAGAAAATGGGAGATTTCCAAAAAACTCTAGCCACTGCCGCCCTTCATCCTTGATATGCTTATCTTTATTATACTTATCCAACTCTAAAAAGGCAATCTGAAGAAGGTTCTGACGTTTCCCGTCCTTATAGTAAGAATACAAAGGCTTGCCCGTCCGACTATTGGCCATCCAATAAGTATTAATCGGGGACTCCTCATCTGGCAACAAGGTCTTTTCCAAGATAGCTATGCCATAGACTGGTTCCATCTGCTCGTACATCTTATGCGTCTGTCCTTGTTGGCGTAATTGTTGCACATTTTCCACCAGCTGGTTAGCCAAGTAATAATGAAAACGATTGAGAAAATAATGTTGCTTACGCACCTGAATCTCAATGATGACCTCAGTTCCATCATTCAACTTAGCTCGAACATCCACTGACGTTGAGAAAAGCTCATCCTCATCAAAGTCCTTTTTATGAAGCTGTGTCCCCTCCAAAATCTGGGCATCCACAACATCCAAATCCAAAATATCTCGAATAAATGCCACCGTCACCTCAGGCAGACTAAAAATCTTCTTAGCCATGATATCTAAGGTCGGTGAGACATGCTTGTGTCTTTTTTCCATATACCTCTCCTTAAGAAAAAAATAGAGGGATGGCCCCTCTACTTCTATTTATTCGGAAAAAGTAAATGAAAGATGGAATTACCCTTTAAATGCTTCCACAAAGGCCTTGAGTTCTTCGTCTGCTTCTGGTGTCGTTCCATGAAGCTGACCAAGCATGTCGAGAAGGGACGCCGTCTGACTTTCAATCGTCGCATTGGTCTGATTAATCTTAGCCACAATCTCAGTCAAGGGCTCCACTTCCTCTTCCTCAAAGGTATCCACATAGCGAGGAATATTAAGGTTGTAGTCATTTTCCACAATCTCTTCAAAGCTAGCCAGATGGGCAAACTTGTCCATGTCCTTACGGCTCTTATAAGCATCGAGAATCTTCTCAATATGGGCATCTGTCATGATGTTCTGGTTCTTGCCCTTATCAAACTCCTTAGAGGCATCGATAAAGTAAACATCACGATTGGTGCGGTTCTTTTTGAGAATGATAACCGTCGTCGGAATACTGGTGTTAAAGAAGATATTAGCAGGCAGACCGATAACCGTATCAATAGCACCTTCTTCCAACAAAGCCTTACGAATAGTCCCTTCAGCATTACCACGGAAGAGCACCCCATGAGGTAGGACAATGGCCATAACACCATTGTCTTGTTTCAAGTGATAGTAACCATGCAAAAGGAAGGCAAAATCTGCCTTAGACTTAGGTGCCAGTTTCCCAAATGGTGAGAAACGAGGGTCGTCCATGAAACCTGAACTAGCAGACCACTTGGCTGAATATGGTGGGTTCATGAGAACACCGTCAAAGTTAGTTGGCTCTTGGGTTGGCCAATCCTCATCCAAGGTATCAGCATTGTGTAAAAACTGATTTTCAATCGGCACACCATGCAGAATCATGTTCATACGTGCAAGGTTATAAGTTGAGGTATTCAATTCTTGACCAAAGTAAACCACTGTCTGTGGTTGACGTGAATAGCGTTTAGCATTAAGCAAGAGCGATCCTGACCCCATAGTCGCATCGTAAAGGGTAAAGCCTTGCTTATTCTCACGTCCTAAAAAGGCAATCTGCGTCATGAGTTTGGCAACAGGTTGCGGTGTATAGAACTCACCAGCTTTTTTACCCGAATCCGTCGCAAACTGACCAATCAAGTACTCGTAAGCATCCCCCAACATATCACCAGCATGAACTGCCACATCTAGGACTGCCAACTCTTTCATCACAGCCGCAACCGTCTGGTTTTGCTTTTGGGGAGTCGCTCCGAGTTTCTTAGAGTAGAGGTCAATGTCTTCAAAAAGGTTTTCGTAAAGCTCGTCACTCTGCTCAATATCACGGAAGCCCTGAGCCAAGTCCTCTAACTGAAAGCTTCCATCGTTCACTCGCTCCACTAAGGCCGTAAAGGTCAAATCAGGATGAATGGCATAGCTCATCTCATCAGTGATGACTGCTAAGAGGTCCTCATGAGTCTCCTCATCCTCGTAGTATTTACGATAGACTGCCAGTGCCTCATCCAAGCTTTCCGTCTCTTCCTCCATGGTCTCTGCCACGAAAAAGAGCATCTTATCCGACAAATACTTGTAAAAGACCATACCCAAGAGATATGACTTATAGTCGTTGGCATCCATCTTAGAGCGGAGCACATCCGCTGAGTTCCACAGGGCTTGATAAAGCGACTGGGACGTTTGTGTTGTTTCCATAGTAATTCTTTCTGATTTCTTTTAGACCTTTTCTTGTTCCAGTGGGACGACAGCGAGAGTCTTGCCCAGACTGGCTAAGACTTTCAAGACCGTGTCCAATTGAGGACTGGTCTTTCCTGTCTCCATCCGAGCGATGACCGGTTGGCTGACACCACTGAGTTCTTCTAGTTTCTTTTGGCTAATGCCCTTTTCATGCCGAGCCTCGATCAGCTCTGTCATAATCGCGACCCGCAGATCACTTTCCAGTATTTCTTCCTTGGTGAAGAGCTCTGCTCTCACATCTTTCCAATTGCTGCCGATGGCACTATTCTTCATCTCTTAGCCCTCTTTCCTTCAAATCTTGCAACTCTTGCTTGGCTTTCTCAATCTCTCGTCTGGGTGTCTTTTGCGTCTTTTTGACAAAATGATGCAACAAGACAAAGCTCCCATCCAGCCAAGCCACGAATAAAATCCGATCCCGCAAGGGTCTCAACTCCCAGATTTCCGCATCCAGATGCTTGATGTAGGGTTGGCCAGCACGAGTTCCATGCTGGCTCAACAGTTCAATATAGTCGTTGAGCTTGTTGAGTTTGATCCGGCTGTCCTTGCTATCGTGACGAGCTAGCTGCCTCATGTAGTCCAAGACCGGTTGATTCCCTTGTTTGTCCTTATAAAAATAAATAGCGTGCACAAAGCAACCCCTTTTCGAATTAATTATAACTCTAAAGTTATTATAAGTAAATACTTTTAAGTTATTAAATACTAAGGAGCACCCTTTGAAAGAATCAAAGGGGCTCACTTATACTATTCGAAAAATGATGTGCTTATGGATGCTGATAAAGGGAATTCTTGAAAGTTAGATAAACATATCTTGCAAGAGTTTCTTTTTGAGAGTTTCTAGCTGAGAAATTTTTACTTGGTGAGCAGCGATGAGGTTATCGAGGTTTGAGAAGTAGGTGCCGATGGCTTGTTGTTCTTCGAGTGAAGGAGGAAGTGATACCTTGATTTTCTCTATCTGCCATAAAGAAAGCGAGGGTTGTGCTCCAATTGTTGAATCACTTTTGATAAAAGACTTTATTCTTGGACTTTTCAAAAAATTCAACATAAAAATCGCATCGTCTCTCTTCAATCTAATAATTGCAATTTGCTGATTTGTATTTGCAGGTAAATCTTTTTTATCAACTATCCCAACTACCCCAAGAGTACCGACAATTGAAAATAATACATCACCCTCTTTAAGTATAGAACGTTTTAGGTATCCTAAATGTTCATCTAAACTTGTAGAGGCTGTCCGGACCAAACTACCAGTATCTCTATTTATACTTTCGGTTTTAATATAGTTTACTTCCCCTTGCCAGCTTTTATCTTTCGGTGTGGTTCCCTTAGTTATAGTTTCAGCCCTTGATTTAAGTTCATATAATTTCCACTCACCTTCAAATCCATCCAAACGAATTGCAGGAACGGTCTGTCCAGCTTTGGGAAACATCTTGTAAAGCATGGTCGCCTTGAGAGATTGGTAGTTGGCGAGATTGTCTTTATATCTAGCCAGAAGGTCGTCGAGGAGGCGGAAGAGGGAGCCAATGGCGGATTGTTCATCTTGGCTAGGTAAATATAATTCAATACTTTTAACTATTGCAGCAGAAAGATTCCCTTGTCCACCTTGTAGATATTTTTCCAAAATATTATCTTTCTTTTTTTTTAGATAATTCATAATAAACTCAGAAGAATATCCTGAATTTGGTTTAATAGCAAGTATAGCCTGATTAATGGCACCATTTATCTGACTTATTGCAACCTCTCCACTTGTTGCACCGTACAGTGCATATAGAATATCACCTTTTTCTACCATTTTTGCTGAAGAGTCTTTCAAAGCGTCATCACTTATAGATAATTCTGTTTGCTTTGATTTAATTTCTCCAGAACGGATAAAAGGAATGTTTCCCTCATAATAAGTCTTATTACCTGATTTTGGAGTCCCTCCTGAAAAACTAGTTGTTATCTCTCCTAGCTGTTTTCTATCAAGGGTGATATCAAATCCCTTAAATCTAACTTTTGCTAATTTACTTATTCTTTGCATATAACTGTTTTTTCCTAAATTTATTTAATAATTCTTTTACAACTTTGGTTAATGCTATTTCTTCTTTATCCCATTTACTTCGTTTTTCATCTCCATCATAATTATATCCAAGACAAATTTTTTCACTTTCCTTTTTTATTTTCTCAATGATATCAGATTTATTTTCTTCAATATATTCTTCAATAACATTTCTTTCCACATCGTCATAAAAAACAGGAATTAGGTTCAAATGCCTTCTCCATGCTTCACCATCTTGTTGCATTAATTCTTTTAACAAATACATCAATTCTATTTCGACAGAGTTAGATAAATAATAGTAATACATAGATGGAAACTTTATATTGTCCATCCTGTCGAATAATTTTAAAAAATTATACTTTGGTTGCACAGATATCCCCCTATATTCGTCAATATAATGTGAACTGAATTCCAACAAGATTGTTTGGTGGTATTTTAGACGTAAAATCTGCCATGTTGTTCTTGCGTTGGGATGGATGAGTGCATAAACTGGAGCTTTTAGTTCATCGTTCTGTGGATCATCAACTAATTCCATAGTATATTCAGGAAATTTCTCATAGTACCAAGAACGAGTTTCATAATTCCCCTTCATCTCGATCCAATGATCGTGGTCAGTTATATAGTTAATAACACGTTCCTTTGGGAAAGGAGTTAATCCAAATCTAAATTCGAATAATTTTTCAATATCTCCTATTTCTGCCTGACTATCAATTGCAGTATTCTTAGAACCTTTTCGAACATAAATTCGATTTTCTCTAACTTTACCATAGTTTTTAGTTATGTAGTATGGAACCCTATTTGATTTTTTTATAATTAAAACATCTAAATCTCCATTATTAATAGTTCGAAATTCAACTGTCGGAATCATATCTCCAGCCCAAGTTAAATTTTGTAAAAAATCCTGATAATTTTCTTGTGTCCACTTATTAGAAAATTGCTTAACTCCTGTTATTTTAACAGGTTTATCTTGAATACCCATGATAATGTAGGCATCACGATTACTTAAATTATTTGCCATACAAATAATATCATGGAGAAGGTCGTTCTTCTTTTTATTTTTTTCTTCTTTACTTTGACCTTCGAAGAAATATGGTTTTTCTTTAAAATCCCAATATTCCCCTTCTGTTTCTTGATAATAAAACTCTCTTACGATTTCATCTAATTGATCATTTGTTAACAATTATAATTACTCCCTATAAATTATAATTCCTTTTTTGAAAACCTTAATTTTTACGCTTAAGATACATAAAGAAATCTGGACTCTCAAAAACAAGTTCACTTTACATGTATTTTCACCTTAACTACGTTATCTTACCTTCTCTATAATCAATTAAAATTTCTGGAGAAACATTTGGGATAAAAACATTTATAGACAGACTTTGATCAAAAGAGGTAGCTTGAATTTGAATAACTAATGGTATTTTATCAGTTGGCACTTTATAAATTAATTCTGATTTATACAAAATATTTCTTCCACTTCTTATAGTATCTTTAAGTTTACTCTCAAAATAGAACTGGCTTTTAGTATTAAGGCCTTGAGAATTCATGTTACTCCATGCTGTCTGGACAAATAAGATTCTCTTATTTTTATTCCTCTAACAAGTTCATTAGCTAATGAATGAGCAATAATATGTCCTCTATGAAAATATTTTTTGGTAAATATATCAGAAGTAACACATTCCCAATTGATAGGGTCCTTTAATTTCTTTCTCTTCTTACTACCCAGAGTATCTAGGCTTTCTCTTGTTAGAAATGCTTCACAAATATAAGGACATTCATTTAAATCTGTTGGCAATTCAAGCAATTTATGTTTTTTATGTCCAAACCCACTACGCTCAATCAACGGAATTCCATACTTTGATGTTCCACGATTAATAATAAAATAATTTTCTTCAGAAATTTCATCAGCATATTCAATTGATTTACAATTCAACTAACTTTTCAATTCAGTTTCGTTTGATAATCCTAGTAATCTGAATATTTCTTCTTTTTTCATAGTTTAGCTCCACAATTGAGTCAAAATAACGTCATCACTATTCGGTCTAATGATTTCTTCTTTATCTACTTTCACAAATACTGGAACTTGGATTGCATTACCTGTTATTATTACCTCTCCTTTACCCAAACTAGGTATTTTATTAAAGGATGTTTTATCCAAGGTAGGCATAGTATTTACCAACATTCGTAAATCATTATCATTAACCAATCTATGAATAAAATAATTATGAACTTGTGAAAGAATTGTAGGAGAAATATCTGCTGGTCGTTGACTAGATAAAGTTAAGTAGAAACCAAATTTTCGTCCTTCCTTAATGATTTCTTCAAAAATATTCAATCTGTAGTCCTGCCAAGTATCTCCTACAGAATGGTTTTGAGCATTTAAAATATTATGTGCTTCATCAATAATCAAATGACTAGTACATGTAACATCGTTTCCTGCTATTTTCTCTTTCTGTTGGTCATAGACCATCTTAGAGATAAGCATAGGAATTAATCTGGTGATTTCCTGATTTGCATGGACGAGATTAATAATATTTAAACTAGAAAAATCTCCTTCAATACTCTCTTTAACTTCAACAACCTTTTTCAAACTATTTAAAGCTGTATCAATTCTATGAAAAAGAGGATTAATGTGTTCAATATTAGTAGACTTCCATGCTGATTGGTGGACTCTTTGAAATTCAAGGTGAAATTTTAACTTATCAATCATCGATAACTGGTTAAAGGAGTTTTCCAATGCATTAGTCAAACCCGGAATACATAAGTATGCCAAAGCTTGATCATTAATTTCAGATTTTTCATTAATGAACACATTTGCAGGAGGACCTGAAAAATAATATTTATCAGAGGAATGAAAATTCAAATTCCTTAAATTTTCTAGTAAATTAATTTTTGTATTTTGAAGATAATTGCTTGCAACAGTAATCCAGTTTTCTTTAGCTTCTGAATTTGCAGAATCACCACTAGTTAAAATTTTTTTCAAAGTACCTACAACAAATTTTGCGATGCTAGCACCATTAAATTTTTTCTCTTTCCAGCTGTTAAGTGATTTCCTTAAAAATGGTACCTGTGTAGCAATCGTTGCTCCAAATAGTATCGACAAAATATCAGGATCAAATAAATAATCTGAAGTGATTGGAATTTTATTATTGGTCTGATTTCTAGTATCTATATCAAATACCTTCTTATCGTATGTTACACCAAAACTGTCATCTTTTGTATATTCACCATTAAAATCAATAACATAGAATTTTGAATACTCTAAAATATTTTTTCGATAATCTGATCGAAATAGTTCTAGGAATAATTTATGCAATGTATTTGATTTACCGCTACCAGTATTTCCAAAAACACCAATATGGGACGCAAAAATTTTATTAATCGATAAAGGGACAACTTGACCTTCCAAGATTGACTTGCCAATAGAAATTGTCGGCTCTGCATCATTAATCCCATATATTAATTCTAAGTCCTTTTTTGAGGTAATACATACCTCATTACCAATCATCGGCACATATTGACTTGTGACTTGGAATTCACCATTTTCAATTACGCCTTTAGTTTTTAAATGAACGATTCGATTTATCGAATTCTTTGAAAAACGATTGTCAAATTCTGTACTCCGAATTGTATTTTGCTGATCAGCAACTTTCTCAGTAACAACAGAAGCGATAATTTTTACATTATTCTGCAAAATTGTCAGATATGCTCCGATCTTAGCTCCTTGTAACACATCACCATACCACAAATATTCTGCATCATTAGATAGTTGATACATTCCGACTTGGGAAATATCGCCATCCACACCGACAATGACACCCAGTTTTTTGATATTTGACTTCATACTAATTATTCCTCAAAAGATACATCTCTAAGTAACTCAGTTAGATTGCTAAGATCAAAACTAAACCATTCACCTCCATCTTCGCTTTTTTGCTTTGATTTATACTTTTCCTCTAATTCATTAGGTGTAATGACATTTAGATTTCTTGGACAATCACTGAGGCCCAAATTTGTTAATATTGTTTGTTTATCAGATTCAAAATAACAAAATATAAAGACATTTAGTTCAGGATTTTTCAAAGATCTGTTCAGCATTTTAGCAATATGTTTATCTTGAAACGAGAATCCAATAACAATAAGAATAGATTGTGGTTTATCTAGCTCAAGTTGAAATACTCTTAGCATGTCATGAAAATGGTTATTTAGAAATGTTTCTTGACCTTCTATGCCAGTTGGTTTAACTACCACTGGATTTACAACTACACTTTGCTTTATTAAAATATTGCCCTCTTGATCTCTTTCCCAGTTCATCGAACCATGTGGTTTAATCAAAGATAATGTAGGAAGTTCATTAAGGTAGTTATCATTTAATCCTCTATATGCGACAGACTTATTATAATTAGCACTATCTAAAATCCTATTAAAATACCCATTACTTCCATCATTGAAAACAAATGATTCATATTTCATCAATTCATCCAATGACTTCTCAATGAAGAGATCGTAGTTAGTAGTAAATATATTAATATTTTTTGTCACTTGTCTAGAATTTGCATGGTAAAGTAGTTGAAGTATAACTTTAAGAAATTCAGAATATCTTTTTAAAACTGCTTTAATAATTTCTTCTTCACTAGCCTTGCTAATATCTTCAAGAACTTTCTTAGAAACATCTTTAACTTTAGCGGATAGTGAATTATTAGCTTCCTCATCTGAAACATCTTCTCTTTTGAAAAAAGACATTAAAGGTATTGCAGGAACTGAAGTCCCTGATCCAATTAAAAAATTAAGTCTCTTAGTCATTGCAAAATAACGCAACTGTTTTATATCAAATTTTTCAACCATATATTTTCCTCAAGTAAAATCAAATACTACCCTCTACCTCCCCACTCTCAATGGTTCAATCACTTCTTCAATGAGTTTGGTGTAGGCTTCTTTGATGTGTTTTTTGTAGCTGAGCGGGTTGAGGGCATCAGCTGTTTCTGCTTTGTAGTCTTTGTAGCGTTGGCTCTTGGTGAGCTGGCTTTCGCCAGATTGCTTCTTCGCACCCTTTCGATAGTGTTGAACATAGTAACGAAGTTCATCGAGTCCGACATACCATTTTCTGGCAAAGCGTTTGAGATGGTCGTCGATGATGGCTTCAATCATAGTGTCCAAGACACCAGTGATAGATTGTCCTTGGTAATCTTTAGGATTGGCTTGGACTTCTTTCCACAGGTTTCGGATGATTTCGGCTAGTTTAGGATTGGTGCGTTCCAGACTCTGGATATAGTTATCAACCGTTTCGATATCCTTGTCACTGAGAGCCTGTGGACTATCCTCCTCCTGCTGAATCATACTTTGAATCAGGGTCAAGATGTAAGCATAGTTAATCTCGTCAACTTGGACGGATTCCAGTTCGTAGTGGATATCAAAGAGATTATCATCACCATCGTCTTCTGCTCGGCTTTTGAGCTCTGCTAGGATATTTTGATAGATTCCTAGATGGGTTTCGAGCTTTTCATCTGATAGGCCTGTCTCCGCATAGATAGCCGCTTCATCGTATTCGCTATAGACACGGATAGATGCCAGATACTTATCAAAGGTTTGGTAAGCCTTGGCGATGCGACGGAGTTGTGGGCTAGTGGCCTGCTCAATCGTGATGACATAGTTTTCCACATCTTCCACTTTTACTTGAAAGTCTATCCAGGCTTGGAGGAAGTTGGCTTTTTCTTCGTCCCAATCTGGGGCAGTGACGTCATTTTCACCTCCGTTTGAGTAGAGTTTAAGGGCGTTATCCACAGCCTCTTTAAAGGCCTCTGGTCTTTGGAAGGTGACGATATGCCCATAACGCTTTTTACTGTCAAAGATGCGGTTGGTACGACTAAAGGCTTGAATCAAATCCTGTGGACGCATGGGCTTACGGTCGATGAAGAGAGTGGATAGACACGGGGCATCAAAACCGGTCAAAAGACGGTCAACGACGATAACCAAATCCAACTGCTCATTGCGAGGAATGTATTTGTCTAACTTTCTGGCTAAACGATTATTGATATCCGTGTTAAAGCCACGCAAATCAGCCATATTAAAATGGGTCCCATACTCCTGATTGTAGTCGTCCATGACCTGTTTCATGTGGTCTTGGTAGGCGATAGACTCTTCTTCATTTTCTGACACAGAGTAGGTGACCGTCATCTTTGGAAAGTCGGGTAGCACGCGCTTAACTCGCTCTGACACCTTGACACGTTCCTGTCCTGCCTTGATGCTCTTGAGCAAATTGTAATAGGCCTGAGCCTGTGGAATCGACTTAACGGTTAAGATAGCCTCGTAGGTCTTGCCCACACCATTTGGAAAGCCCAACTGTTGATAACTTTTGTTTAGGATAGCATCCAAGACCTCCAGCATGTGTTCTTTATCTTCATAGACAGAGTCAGGAAGATCTTTTTCAGGAATCTGTGAAATAATGGTATTCCGATAATCCACCTTAAAGCCCAGAACTGCCCCGTCATGGATGGCTTCTTTGACCGTATACTCATGAAGGCGTTCGCCATATTGTTGGTGGGTCGTTTGTGCCAAATCACCTAATTGCTTGCGTTTATTTTCCTTGAAAATCGGTGTACCAGTAAAGCCATACCAGAGCGAATTGTGGAAAAAGCCTTTGATGTCTTTTTGGGTCTGAGGCGTGACCGCACGGTGACACTCATCCACAACGAAAGCTACACGGAGGTTCTTGATTTTTTCCGAATCCTTTTGGTATTTACCTTCTTGGAACTTGCGCATCATGGTTGTGATTTTCTGGATAGTCGTCACAATCACACGCTTATCATTTCCTGCCAAACGCTTGACCAAATCATGGGTATTGTCCGTTTCGTCGATGTCAATGACATCATTAGCAGCGTAGGAAAGAAAGGAGGACGTCGTCTGCTGGTCAAGGTCCCTACGGTCTACGACGAAGATTGTCTTTTGAATGGCTGGAATCTGCAAGAGGTTGCGAGCCACCTTGTAGGAGGTTAGGGTCTTACCAGAACCCGTGGTATGCCAGATATAGCCTGATTCCTGACGACGAGAGGCATCTTGGACAGACTCAATGGCATGAATTTGATAAGGACGTAAGAGGATGAGGGCTTTCTTACTATCATCAATAACGGAATACTGCATCACCATCTGATGAGCACGTGGAATAGATAGGACTTCGTGGGCAAAGTCCATGAGACTGGTCATGGGTTTATTATCTTTATCCACCCAAGATGTCAAGAATTGTTTATTGAGCTTATCCTCTCGTGCAGCTGCAATATAACGTGTATCAACCTTATTAGTCACAACAAACATCTGAAGGGAAGAATAGATGCCACGTAACTTTCCTTCACGGTCATACTTTTTGATTTGATGAAAGGCATCCAAAAAGGCCACACGAGGACTCTTAAGCTCGATATGGATAAGAGGAAGACCATTGATCATCAGCGTCGTATCTAAACGACGGTCCTGATCTTGTGGATAAGCCTTATCACGTTCTACTTGATTGACCACTTCGTAACTGGATTTTCCAGCAGCAATATTGTCACGCCAGATGACAGAAAGACGGATAGTTCCAAGACTAGCATCTTCACGCTGTACCTCGACTTTAGCAATACCATTCTCACCTGCCAACCACTTAGCAGCTTCATAATAGTTAATGAAGTTAAGCTGGTTCTTGATTTGGCGTTTTTCCTGCTCGGTCAAGGGATGGTCAGCTAGTAGGGCAACGTTATTTTGCGCTAACTTTTCAAAAAAGTTGTCCCATAACTGACCTTCATTTTTTAAGTCTGGGCGATAGGTCCACTGGCTCTCACCAGAGGTTAATTGCTCGATTAATTGACGTTCTATCTCAAGTTCTGGAGTAACTGCTGGCATGACTTATCCTTTCAAAACTGTCGTAATCCCTTACATTATAGCATTTTCACGGTTTCTTTCATAGTTTTGGGAAAATTCAAACAAAAAACACAGCTTGGTGCCATGTTTTTATCATCTATTTACTCCCCCCTATGAATCGTAAACCCTGTGGCTTGTTGGTTAGCCATGATGGTCATGTCTGAAATCTGAACGCGTCGTGGTTGCTTGGTGACATAGAGGACAGCATCCGCAATATCTTGGGCTTGGAGGGCTTCCAAACCTTGATAGACCTTGGCTGCCTTGTCCTTGTCGCCGTGAAAGCGAACTTGAGAAAAATCTGTCTCAACGATACCTGGCTGAATGGTTGTCACCTTGATATCTGAGGCGATGGTATCAATACGAAGGCCGTCGCTAAAGGTCTTCACTGCAGCCTTGGTAGCTGAATAAACAGCGGCGCCTGCATAAGCATAGATGCCTGCTGTAGAGCCCATGTTGATGATATGACCCTCATTGGCAGCTACCATACTCGGCAAAATCTGACGTGTCACCATCATCAATCCCTTGACATTGGTGTCGAGCATGGTCAGCATGTCCCATTCCTCATAGTCTTGATAAGCTGTTAGGCCTAGTGCCAGGCCTGCATTATTGACTAAGACATGGACTTGCCCCACACTTTTGAGAATGGCTTGGCAAACATCCTTGACCATCTCCATATCTGTGACATCCAGGGCAAATGTCCAAACTTTTTGGCCTGGATAGGTCGCTTGGAGCTCTTCTTTCAAAGCTTCTAGGCGCTCCACACGGCGACCTGTTAGGATGACATTTTCCCCCTCTTTGGCAAAGGCACGCGCTATTGCTTCGCCAATTCCTGAGGTTGCGCCTGTAATAAGTACGTTTTTAGGCATGATATCCTCCACTCCTATAGTCCAGCTGCCCCTAATCGTTATTTGTCAATTCACCCAACTTCTTGATAAAATCAGGAAGTTCAAGCTTGGGCAGGGTAGATTTTTTATTTCCTGACTTCCAAAATATCGAGAGTAACTGGTTGAAACCGTCTTGCAAGACCTTCTTTTGTTTGTCCGAGAGATTGCCAAATTCTTGCAGCATCTGACCTATCTGTGGCAAGGCTTGGATGCCAATATCATCGAGGCTTTCAATACCTGAATCAAGGATGGTATCAAAAACCAAATCGCAAACTTGCTTGAGTTCTTGATTGGGCAAGGTCTCAATCCACTCTTGGAAGGTTTCCTCCAAGCGTTGACTCAGCTCTGTCGGCTGATCCACATAAATAAAATCCCTTGTCTCCAGGTCAACCTCCCAAGTCAAGGCGTTATGTTGAGCAAATCCAATGCCTTCTGCTGCGACTAGCTGGGCAGGCCTATCCCAATAGAGCATAACCCCCACAACAGAATCTTGAGGTCTAATAACTGTCATCCTGGCTTTTAACTCTTGGTAAGAAGGCTTCTTTAAGAGGGACTTCATCAAGCCTGGGGAATCTAGGAGCAAAAGCTCTGCTATTTGCTCACGTAGAGCAGTCGAGCTTTGAACAGCCGAATAGAGAGCAAGATTACCACCCTTGGAATGTCCAGAAACAGCGATATAGCCACTGAGTTTTGGCAAGTGCTCAGACAGAAAGGCAATAGCTGAGCGATGGGCTGGAATTTCCCGACTGTAGGTCAGCTGAAAATCCTCCTTCCAACCAATGACGCTATCATCTGTCCCACGAAAAACAATCTGCTGGTAGTCCAGTTCAGGCAGGCTAAAAATCATGGCTGCAAACTGCTTTTCGACTTCCTTGTCCAAGACACTACAGTAGTCACTTAGATTAAGTCCAGCGAAACGCTTCGACCTGACCATGGCTTCAGCCAAATCTACCCGTTCCTTAGTCACCATGAAGGTATACTCAGGATTTAGCTCTTTACCCTCGGCATAGTCATGTAAATTGATGGTTTTCTGTAAATCACTTGCTGTGAGACATTTTTCATAAGTCAGGTAGCCAATTTCATTGATGCAAACCTTATCCAAGATATTAAGTGGCTCTTGGTCAAAAGGCATATCCTTAACCTTTTCAAGATAATCGATTAGATTGGACATAGTAATCTCCTTGAAGTCTTTCTTACTTTGATTTTACTAGAATTTTCAATAAATTGTTAGTGAAAAATGTGATATGATAAGAGAGATTATTTATTAGGAAAAGGAAGCTTATGACTATTTCACGATTTTACCGTATTTTACTAGCTCTTTGTGGACTGGTAGGAGTCTCTATCCAAATCCATGATGATGGTTGGGGCATGTTGCTCTACTACACTGTTTTGTCCAATATCCTCGTCTTTTCTAGTTTGATTTTCTTTATCATCTATGACTTCAAAAAAGGGGATGCGACAACTAACACAAAACTCTTGCGTTACAAGGGTGGCGTAACCATGGCCGTCCTCATCACTGGAGTCATCTATCATATCCTCTTGGCTCCTATTACAGAACCTGAGAAATTCTGGACCCTCCGCAATTTCTTGGTTCACTATATTGTCCCTTGGGGATTGGTGCTTGATACTCTCATTTTCGATGCTAAGAAAGCCTATCGTCTGCGCGAGCCACTTTACTGGTCCCTAGTTCCGCTGTCTTACTTCGCCTTTGCCCTTCTAAATGGACTGGTTCTAAAACTGCCAATTCCAGGTGCCAAAGATAGTCCTTTCGCCTATTTCTTTATCAACGTTAATAAATTTGGTTGGAACAAGGTTATGATAAACGTCTTAGTCATCAGTGCTGGATACATTGCTGTTGGCTATATCTTGTTCCTCTTGAAAAAATTTATCGGTCGTAAACCGGCATAAAATACAAACTGAGCTCCAAAAGGAACTCAGTTTTTTCTATTTCAACAAGCCTAATTGATCAAAAGCCTTATAGAGGCCATCAGCTTCAACATCGTCTGTGATTAGGTCTGCCATAGCTAAGATTTCCGGCCCACCATTTCCCATGGCAACCCCAACCTCACAGTATTCCAACATAGGGATATCAATCTTGGCATCGCCAAAAGCAATGGTGTCCGAACGCTTAGCTCCCAAATGCTCCAACAGGACATCGATGGCATGGGCCTTGTTAATATCCTTAACACCCAAATCACCAAACAAGGCTGTTTCCCCTCGTCCTCCCCAAGTATGGGCTTCAAGCTGTGGAAAAGCTTCTTTTGAATCCAGATGATCCTGATAAGACTCCAAAACGAAACTGACCTTGTTTAGGTCGTCACGGTAGAGTTCCCCACCATATTGAAGACCATGAATGAAATCTTCAGCTTCTTTCCCCTCAACAGACTCTGCAGACTGCCCCTTTTGAATAGCGTAAGTCTTTAGTGTCTCACGCGCCCGCTCCCGAAAATCAGGACTGGCAAAGAAGCCGTTATTGCTCTCCAGATAAAAGGCCAGATGGCGCTCTGTTAGCCAATCCACAATCTTGGCAGCATCTTCCTTGGAAATCAGCTGATGCATGAGGACTTGGCCATGATGCTCTACATAAGAGCCATTGCCACCAATCATCCCATCCAAGCCAATCTCCCATAATTCTGGTTGCATCTCTGCCTTGCTACGGCCAGTACAAACATAGACCAGATGGCCCTTTTCACGCGCCTGACGAATAGCCTTTACTGCTGATTCCGGAATGCGATTATGATAATCCACCAAGGTCCCATCAACATCTAGAAAAATAAGTTTTGACATGTTTTCACCTCAAGTCTTCTTTTACTTTATTATACCCTGATACTGCGACAAGAGATACTACTATCCTTGGACAAACTGATACTATCCTACGATAGTATTGTCTCCAATCCAATGCATTGCCATTTTGCATGAAAGAAGCTATGATGAAAGTATGAATGATTTAAAAACACTACTGAATCACCTGCCCTATAAATTAGCAGCCTATGATGCTCAAGGAAACTTTCTCTATGACAATGGTGGCGCTGACGGAAGTTTCTTCCCCCGTGAATCTGAAAATTTGCCTGATTGGATCATGTCTGAAGTGCTAGCCTCTCCTACCAAAGAAAGAAGTTATCAGATTCCAACAGACAGTTTTGATCAAGTCCTCATCCAAACCTACCAAACTGCTATAGACAAAGATGGAAATGTCTTGGGATTTTGGGAGACCATCTATGATTTGAAGCAGCCTCTCAAGACCTATCTGGATAGCTCTGCTCAAGCGCTTGTAGCTTGGTCTGATGCCACTAGTGGTGCTAGTTTCAGGGAAGAATCAGACACTTAATCTAAATATCTCTCTTTAATAAATGAAAAATTCACTTAATTCATAACTATCTCAGAATGAACTTATTCATAAAAGTCGTCCAAGTAAGCACTCCCAAGGCTTTTACCAAATCAGTCACTTTAATATCTCTCACATAATTTATAAACATACTATTTTGCATTTTTGCGTTATTTAAGGTAGAATGGGAGTAATGAGAAAAAGAATAAAACCGATCGTTGTTTACGTGGTTCTAGCTCTTTTAGGATTAGCATTAGTTATTGCAAATATTCATAATACGTCCAAACAGCAGGCGCATCTTGAGAGCGTGAAATCGGCTATTCCTTCTGCTACTACACCAAAAACAACAACCAGTAGTACATCTGACAGTTCCGATGAGGAGCTGATACTCAATCCCATTATTGACCTTTCGGGTTGGCAACTTCCTCAGGATATCGATTACGATGTCTTGTCAAATCATATTTCTGGTGCTATTGTCCGCGTCTTCGGTGGATCACAGATTAGTAAGGATAGCAATGCCGCCAGCTCAAATGGGGTTGACAAATCTTTTAAAACACATATCAAAGAACTCAAAAAACGTGACGTTCCAGTTGCCGTCTATTCCTACGCCCAAGGTACTTCTGTCAAAGAGATGAAGGAAGAAGCTCGTATTTTCTACAAAAATGCTTCTCCATACAAGCCTACCTATTACTGGATTGACGTTGAAGAGGAAACCATGTCTAACATGGAGGAAGGTGTCCAAGCCTTTCGTGCTGAGCTCAAACGTCTGGGAGCTGAGAAGGTTGGACTCTATATTGGTGCCTATTTCATGCTTGAGCAAGAAGTTTCAACCAAAAACTTCGATGCCGTTTGGATTCCAGCCTATGGTACTGACTCCGGTTATTATGAGGCGTTGCCGAATACTGAAATCGACTATGACTTACACCAGTATACGTCACAAGGAAGCCTTCCTGGTTTCGACAATATTCTAGATCTTAATCAAATCAACCCTGAGAAAAACAAGCGTAAAACCTTTGAAAAACTCTTTGGTAAGATTAAGAAGAAATCAACTAAAAATAAGAAAACTACTTCGACAAGTTCAACTAGCTCAGCAACTGAAACCAGCTCATCTAGTTCCTCAAAGTCATCTAGTAGTGACTAAAAACCAGTGTTCCAGACACTGGTTTTCTTCTTGCCCAAATTGGCTTAGGCGTGCTCGGATGAATGTGTTATAATGGATGGTAGAAATGTATAACTTTAAAAGGAGATATGACAATGGCTAAGAAAGGCAAAGTCAAGAAGACCTTGGTTGACCAAATTCTTGATAAAGCTAATATTGACCATGATAGCTTATCCTTCAATGGTTTAGAAGGGGAGCTTCCAGAAGATGTGGCGCGTGAGAGCATTTATAAAACCCTCGCCCTTAAGGGAGATAAGACAGGACCAGTCATCGGCATCGTCCCTATCACCGAACACCTGTCTGAAAAGAAATTAGCTAAAATTTCAGGGAACAAGAAAGTTCAAATGATTCCACAAAAGGATCTCCAAAAAACAACTGGCTATGTTCACGGAGCTAACAACCCAGTGGGAATTCGCCAAAAGCACAATTTCCCTATTTATATCGATCAATCCGCCCAAGAAGCTGGCTTCCTTATTGTCTCAGCGGGGGAAATTGGGCGTTCTATCCGTATCAATAGTCAAGATCTTGCTGATTTTGTTAATGCTGAATTTGCTGATATTAAGGAGTAATCATGAAACTGTATTTTGTACGTCACGGTAAAACCGAGTGGAACTTGGAAGGCCGACTTCAAGGCGCCAAGGGAGACTCGCCTTTGCTTAAAGAATCTATCGAACAAGTACGTGAGTTAGGTCACTATCTCAGTGACACACATTTTGACTTGATCTTCTCAAGTGACCTACCACGTGCTAAAAAAACCACTGAACTCATCATGGAGTCTCAAAAGCCTAAAGCTAAAGTTACCTACACTAAAGCTCTGCGTGAATGGCAACTTGGTAAACTGGAAGGGCAAAAAATTGCACTCGTTCAGGCCATCTATCCAAAAGAAATGGATGCCTTCCGTCATAACCTAGCCAACTTCCGTGCTAATGACTTCCAAGCTGAGTCTGTCTACCAGACAACCAAACGTGTGGCCGAATTTGTTAAAACACTTAAAGATAGTGATGCTAAAAATGTCCTCATCGTCGGTCACGGAGCTAACTTAACGGCTTCTATCCGTACACTCCTTGGTTTTGAACCTGGTCTTCTTCGTAAGGCAGGCGGTCTTGACAATGCTTCTGTCACTATTCTCGAAACCAATGATTTCGAGCACTTCACTCTTAAATGTTGGAATGATACATCTTATATGGATGAACAAAACAAGATCAGCTAAATCAGCGACTGACTTCATAAGACAAGCGATCCTTAACAAGGGTCGCTTTTTAGCAGTCAAAAAACCCTTAAATCTATTGCTTTAAGAGCTTCACCTCAATTATTTCCAACTCGATTCCTCTGGCAAACGGTCTAATTCTACACCAAAGCCTCGGGCCAAGTCATCCAATTCCTTTTCAAAAACGTCTAGTTCCTGTGAGACAAGATCATACTGTCCTTCAGACAATAAACGCTTAAAACGAAGACCACGACTCAAAACAAATTCCATTTCTATTTGGACCGTTCTGTGTACATGTTCCCAATAGTTGTTAGCAAACCCTCTTTGCTTTTCCTCAGCATTAAGGTGGTCCACTAATGCATAATAGGAATCCCAAGCAAGGCACTTCATCTGCTCTGCATCTCTAATACCTTCGAAGAGATCGTCACGTTGGGCTTCGAGTGCTTCTACCTCTTTTCTCAAAGCATCACGTTCAGCATTTAGTGTTTCAATATCATGTTTTAAGTTGTTGATTTCTACCATTTTCAAACTCCTTATCTCACGTTCTAGACAATAAAACGGCCATACGAGGCCGCTCTATTATCTTCCATATTTCATACGAAGGATTTTTTCCTGGTTCGCATTCAAACGAAGAAGGATAACCACTTTATCAATACTCATATTGCTCTCAAGAAGACGTTCAGCCGCCATCATAAGACCATTATTGATACCTAGTTGAAGGACTGGATTTTCATTATCATTGATATCAAAGATATATTTGTTATTTGGAAGGTCGAAAAGGACTTTTACCGCTCCAAAGAGTTGCTCAAAATTGTCGATTTCCAAGTCGAAGACTGGCTTAGTACCTGGTTTGAGGCTACGTCCACGGTGGTTAAACCACATAGAATGCCAGCCACCATTAAAGGCACCCATGACATCATTGTCATAAGAATCTCCAACGTAGAGCGTCGTCGATGGATTCATATCAAATTGCTCAGCTGCAAGGTTGAAGATTTCCTTCTCAGGCTTTTGGAAACCTGTCGCCTGACTGACGATGACACGCTTAGGGTCCACATAATCATAAAGTCCCAACTTCTTGACCTTCTTAAGTTGGTGCTCTGTTGGTCCATTGGTAATAATACCCATAGGAACATTTTTTTCCTTGAGAAAATCAAGGGTCATGCGCATCTCATCAAGCATGGTGATATTCTCCAACTCATGCTCGTAAACCTCTTGGAAATGGTTACCCGTTTCTTCATCAATTTCACGGTAGCCAAACTCCAAAAGTGTCTCTTTACAGCGCCAAAAACGGAAATACTCAGTTGTCCACTCACCGGCCATTACACGTGGAAAACCAACATCAGAATAGTGGCGGAAACGAATGTAGGCTTGATTCAGGTGGCTCATATCAAAGTCAGGGAAACATTTTTCCATGGCAATACGATAAGGCGCCTGTTGGTCATAAATAGTATCGTCAACGTCAAAAACAATAGAAGTAATCATCTGTCCGTTCTTTCTTGTATCATTCTCTTGTCAGAGACTTAAATAAATTAGGAAACTAATAGCTAAACTACTACATGAGTCAGCTCCTAATTTAATCTTCAGTCTTGCAAAAGTAAGCTTTTAGTCAACTGTCTAGGGCAATCTTACTTGTCTGTTTTTTAACTAAGATGCAATTGCCCAAACAGTCTTATTATACCGTTTTTACCCTTTCTTTTCAATTTTCAACCCCACTTAAGGAAAGATTATTCGTGTTTTGAAGATAGAAAAAGGTTTGGAACAATTTGTCCCAAACCTAATACAGCTTGTCATATTTAGACGCTTATTTAATTTCTTTAAAGGTCATTTTTTGTTTGACTTCACCCTGACCACCTTTGGCAATCTGGTAATAGAAATCTTTTGATGTGAAGTGGTCGCCATAAGCAAAGACCTTGTTGTACTGCCATTGTGACAATTGATCATCCTCTTTTTTACCAAGAGTCAAAGTAGTTTTTGTCACACTGTATTCCCACTTAGCTGTTTGGTCATTATAGGCCTTGTCAAAATCAGTCTGGCTCTTAGCAGCATTAACCACTGTCGTACGATCTTGACTCACAAGCGCCTTGTTCCCACCTTCTTGGAAGGCTACATACATGACACGATTATTGACCTCACCGTTTAGAGTACTTGAGTATTGGTAAACCTTACCAGGTACAACACTATCTAAATGGTGTGTTCCCCAGTAATAGAAAGCACCAAATCCAGCTCCCGTAACCAAGAGACAAGCAAGAACAACACTAATAATGATATTTCTCTTTGACATGTCTTGCCCCTCTCTATTCGTCACCAGTTAGGTCAGAGAAAGTTGCCTCTGAGTCTGTTTCAGTGTGGCTTGAAGAACTTGATGATGAGCGTTCAAGGCTTGATGAGCTTGAACTCATGCGTGTTTCTGTTTGAGAATCATCACTTGATGAAGCCTTAGATTCTGATGATTTTTCAGTGCTTGATGATGAACTTTCTTTTTCTTTGTAAACATCAACATTGAAAGCCCACTTATCACCTTTATAACTTACCTGAATTTGAGCATATTTTGCTTTGATAAGATCTGACATCTTACTATCACTGTTAAGAGCATCAAAAATCTTTTGAGCGAGAGCTTTGGCATTGGCTTCCGTTTTGGCACCATCTTTAGGTCCATCTACAATGTCTTGAGCCTTAGGCGTTTCACCTTGAAGGTAAAGGGCTTTGCTTTCAGTGTCCTTCTTAGCTGTAGCATTTGCACCAGTCTTATCACCTTCATGTGAGAAGAAAGTCCATGCAGGGCTACCTGAACGTTTTTGTTGGTAAACTTGTTCGAATTCACTTTGAACCTTATCTTGGAAAGCATCATCAGTCAATTCTTTTTCCTTAGAACTTTCTGTACTTGCTTTGCTTTCACTACTGCTTGCTGTTGAGCTTGATGCAGAAGAAGATGATGAAGATCCACTTGTTGAGCTTGATGAAGCATCTTTAGATTCTGATGATGTTGAAGATGAATCCTTGCCATCTTTAGACTCTTTAGTATCTTTGTCTTTATCGTTATTATTGTTAGTAGTGCTATTTGAGAATGAAACGCTATTATCAGAATTATCTGGAGCGTAAATCACTGTATTCTTAGAATGGTCATCAGAAACAAAAGTGCTGTTATTGATAATCACTCGGTTGTTATCACCGTAGTAGTTGTTGATAACAATCTTAGAATGTGCACAACGGTAACCATTACCAGTCACATGGTAACCTGCTGGAACATCACCATCACGTTTCAAGATGAGGACATCACCTGCAAAGATAAGATCAATATTCTGAATATTATTATCGTAGGCTAATTTTTCAATAGAGATTCCAGTCGCTTGAGAGATTCCCCACAAGGTATCTCCCCATTGAATCACGTACTGTTGACCATCTAACTGCTGTGGATTGATATTCTGAGTTGTCAAATTATTTGTAATTTGTTCAGGTGTGCTGGCAATCCAGTTTGTAATATCAGCAGCGTGAGCACTCGTTTGATTTTGATAAAAGCTATCTGCTAACACAGATACCGTAGGCATCCCAATAGGTGCTAGTAAAGCGCCAAGCATCACGGCTTTACTAACATAATTTTTCTTTTTCATCGTATTTCCTCCTTATAACATACGAAGCTTACCTTGCTATTGTACACCCTTTTTATTATATTTGTCAATAAATTCTATAACTTTCTAATCAAAGATTAATGCTAGTTAACGATTTGTCCTAAAAATAGACAAATCCTAGCTTTATTTATCTGACATTTAATCATTTGTCCTATCTTTAGAAGATGATTTATGATACAATAATTACGACTATTTTATGGAGGACTAACATGTCAAATCAACACATGGAAGAATTGAACGATCAACAGATTGTCCGTCGTGAAAAAATGGCGGCCTTGGCTGAACAAGGAATCGATCCTTTTGGTAAGCGATTCGAACGCACAGCTACATCTGGTCAATTAAAAGAAAAATACGCTGACAAAACAAAAGAAGAATTGCACGAAATCAACGAAACTGCTACTATCGCAGGTCGTTTGATGACTAAACGTGGTAAAGGTAAAGTTGGCTTCGCCCACATCCAAGACCGCGACGGTCAAATCCAAATCTACGTGCGTAAAGATGCTGTCGGTGAAGAGAACTACGACATCTTCAAGAAAGCTGACCTTGGTGACTTCCTCGGTGTCGAAGGTGAAGTTATGCGTACAGATATGGGAGAACTTTCTATTAAGGCTACTCATATCACACACTTGTCTAAAGCCCTTCGTCCATTGCCTGAGAAATTCCACGGACTTTCAGACGTTGAAACCATCTACCGTAAACGTTACCTCGATTTGATTTCTAACCGTGAAAGCTTTGACCGCTTTGTCACACGTTCAAAAATCATTTCTGAAATCCGTCGCTACCTCGATGCTCAAGGTTTCCTTGAAGTTGAAACACCAGTGCTTCACAATGAAGCTGGGGGTGCGGCTGCCAAACCATTTATTACACACCACAATGCTCAAAATATTGATATGGTGCTTCGTATAGCTCTAGAACTTCATCTCAAACGTCTAATTGTCGGTGGTATGGAACGCGTCTATGAGATTGGCCGTATCTTCCGTAACGAAGGGATGGATGCAACTCATAATCCTGAATTTACTATGATTGAGGTTTACCAAGCCTATGCTGATTTCCATGATATTATGGATTTAACAGAAGGTATTATCCAGCATGCTGCAAAAGCTGTCAAAGGAGATGGGCCTGTCAACTACCAAGGAACAGAAATCAAAATCAATGAACCATTCAAACGCATCCATATGGTTGATGCAATCAAGGAAATCACTGACGTTGACTTCTGGCAAGACATGACCTTTGAAGAAGCTGTAGCACTTGCAAACGAAAAACATGTACCAGTTGAAAAACACTACACAGAAGTGGGACAAATTATCAATGCCTTCTTCGAAGAATTCGTTGAAGAAACATTGATTCAACCAACTTTCGTTTACGGTCACCCAGTTGCTGTGTCTCCATTGGCTAAGAAAAACCCAGAAGATCCACGCTTCACTGACCGTTTCGAGCTCTTCATTATGACCAAAGAATACGGAAATGCCTATTCTGAGTTGAATGATCCAATCGATCAATTGTCACGTTTCGAAGCACAAGCTGCTGCTAAAGAACTCGGTGACGACGAAGCAACAGGCATCGACTACGACTACGTTGAAGCCCTCGAATACGGTATGCCACCAACAGGTGGACTCGGAATCGGTATCGACCGTCTCTGCATGCTCCTCACTGATACAACAACCATCCGTGATGTCTTGTTGTTCCCAACGATGAAATAATAATGATAAAAGTCTTCTTTGAGACCTACCTTAGGTGAAACGGGCGCTAGCGACTTCCTTGGAAATCCCATAACTAATTTTGAGTGGCTGAAACATAATGTTTCAGCCACTTTTTTCATAGCAGAAAGTCTTGTTGGGGCTTGCTTTGAAAAAAATCTATCATATAAAATACAAGAGTTAACTTCCCTAAATATACTGACCACAAGAAGTTAGAGAAAAGGAGATTAAAACACCATAACGCTTGGTCGGATAAATTTTTTTCATGCTAGCGAGAGTTTCAAAAATTGATACAAGCTCCTGTCATGCTAGGATTTTTGAAGCACTCCATGTAATTTGATACCAAGTTTCCTAATTATGTACGTGAAAACATTAGCGATTGATAAGTGGATCATTGATATTTCAAATCTTTAAATTAGATTTTTATTTTTTTGAAACTCTATATAATACCAATTAATCTGTACTTTTAATAACCATCATAATAATGAGTATAAGTAATCGTACATAATAAGCGTTTTGTACTCGTCTTTCACCTTTTTCCATTACTACTTTTTTGATAAAATACTTCTAACAAAAGGAGGAAATTATGAAAGAAATCATTAAAATCTTCGAGTGCATTGTCGTTTACTTTATACCTATCTTATCCATTAGCATACAATTATTTTCTGAGCTAAAAGCTAAAAAAAGTGAGGAAAAAGTTACTGCCGAACTGGCGAAAAATGAAGTTAATTTTACAATTGAAGAAAACAATGGTCAAATTATAATTAACCAAAGCACTGACACCATCAACCAAAAATTGCAAGAACAAGTTGAACAATACAACCGAAAACTTGAAAATAGCAAATTTTATTCTAGAGTCTTATTCAAAATCTCAAGTTATATTTTCTTAGCAATTATCATTTTAAATTTCTCCTATCAAATTATTAATGTTTTAGATACCCTATCAGCAGCACCTTGGCCACTAGCAAATCTCTTCACAAATCCAAATGCGGAGACTAAATTTCATGTTCTGATTATAGCTTTTAAGGATGCGTTACCAAGTATCTATAATCAAATCTTACAATTTATAGCTCTATTTTTACTTATAAACTCTATAAAATGGGGGGCACGTATCTATCTTTCAGTACGAGGAAGTACTTGTAAATTCTTATATTATTTATTTGTAAGTTCTATTTATTTCTATAACTCCATGCTGAACTTCAGCAGTACTATCAATAGCTATACTCAAAGACTACTACCTTATCTTAAAGACTCGTCTCAAGTATTTGTTACTCTTATTTCTACATTTATATTACTCTATATTGGTCTAACAGTTTCAGAAATAACCGTCAATAGGTTCTTCGACTTACAAAAAGCAGAGAAAAAATCAACTGTTCAAAATTTTATCATCAATTCAATGGACAATTTTATTACCCAACTACTTATACCTATTTTTATATTAATTGTTATACGCTACACCAGTTAAGATAATATCCTAAAAGTATTGTTTATAAAAATAAATGATACTTTTTTATTATCACTACTCAATAAAAATAATAAAATTACTTATTCAACATTGTTTTATTCCTCACCTAACAAATCAATTGATGTTATTGTTTAACATCATACCGTAAAAGTTCATCATATAAACACCCTGGAATTAATTGGACATTGTATACTCTTCTACAATCCATTCCTTCCTTGCACATCTTCCTCATAGTGTTATAATAAAATTGTCTGTCTATCTAGAAATAATACACTTTTAGGCAGATATGACTTAGAAAGAGGTGTTTATGACATCTTCAAAGAAGGTTTCCCTTTCTGAGGTAAACCAATCCATAGATACACCAAATAATAATCGTTTTTGGCAAAATCTTAAGGCTTTCTTGGGACCTGGGGCTCTTGTGGCCGTGGGTTACATGGATCCAGGGAACTGGATTACCAGTGTCGTCGGTGGGGCGACCTACAAGTATAGTCTGCTTTTTGTCATCTTAATTTCATCTTTAATCGCTATGCAGTTGCAACAAATGGCTGGGAAATTAGGGATTGTGACCCAAATGGACCTAGCTCAAGCGACTGCCTATCACTCGCCCAAATGGTTGCGATACACGCTTTGGGTGATTCTGGAGCTGGCCTTAATGGCGACGGATTTAGCTGAGGTGCTTGGTTCTGCCATTGCTCTTAACCTGCTCTTTGATATTCCAATTATGGTTGCCATTCTGGTGACAATCCTAGACGTCTTCCTGCTACTACTCATCATGAAGCTAGGATTCAAAAAAATTGAAGCTATTGTTTCAACCTTGATTTTGACCATCTTGGTTATCTTTGTCTATCTGGTAGCCTTGTCTGAGCCTAGTATTACGGGAATCCTAGAGGGTTATCTCCCTATGCCAGCGCTCTTCGAACCACATGCTGCTGGACATACCAACCAGTTAACCTTGGCGCTTGGGATTGTGGGTGCGACCGTTATGCCACATAACCTCTACTTGCACTCATCCTTGTCACAGACTCGTAAGGTTGACTATTCTGATGGCAAAGACGTGACTAAGGCTGTCCGTTTCATGACCTGGGATTCTAACATCCAGTTGACTTTGGCCTTTGTGGTTAACTCCCTCCTCTTGATTTTGGGGGCAGCTCTCTTCTTTGGTCATGCTTCTGATATTTCAGCTTTCTCACAGATGTACAATGCTCTTCAGGACTCTAAGATTGCTGGTGCGGTAGCTAGTTCGACACTTTCAACACTCTTTGCCTTGGCGCTCTTGGCTAGTGGTCAAAACTCTACCATTACTGGTACTCTGACTGGCCAAATTGTCATGGAAGGCTTTCTCCACATGAGGTTACCGCAGTGGGTAATTCGTTTATTCACACGTCTCTTCGCCTTGCTACCTGTTATCGTTGTAGCTATTCTCTACGGTGATCAAGAAAAGACTCTGGATCAACTGCTGGTTTATTCACAGGTTTTCCTTTCACTTGCCTTGCCATTCTCTATCTTCCCTTTGATTTACTACACTTCTAAGAAATCACTCATGGGAAAACACGTCAATGCCAAGTGGAATACTTTCCTTGGTTATGCCATCGCTATTGTCCTAACCATTCTCAATCTCAAACTTATCATTGATACGTTTTAAACAAAAAATAAGGCCAGCGCCATGCTGACCTTGTTTTAGTTTTTAAAGGCGTCAACGAGAACTTGGAATTCTTCATTGCTGAGGGTAATTCCCTTGCCCATCTTGGTATGGTCTGGACTCCATGTACGGATGTCATACTTAGCCGGTGCGCCATTAAAGCTCACACGATTGAGTTCCTTAGTCCAGCCCTTGTCATTCTCAGACAAGACCAAGAGTTTTTCTTCAATTTCAAATGAAAATTCTGCCATTTGCTTACCTCCACTAGCTTTATTCGTTTTTTTCTGTGAAAATTGTGTGTTTTAGAAAGAAGTTATCCACAAAATTTCACCTTTCATGCTATAATTATTTTATCAAGAAACGAGGGAAATGACCATGATAAACTTTTTAGAAGCAGTAAAGCATCAGCTTCATCAGTTTGTGGAAACAGGTCACAACAAACCTGTCCACCTAATGCAAAATCAGCTTATTAACGATATCTATCATGCTATTGGTCATAACCAAATGGTCATGCTGACATCCAATCAGAAGACCTATAAGGGCTACATCAACCGTTATGATAGAGAGCGACAAGCCATCTTTATCGAGCAGGACAAAGTTATCAGCATGATTGAACTAAAAGAAATCAAACGTCTAAAAATCATATCACAACGAGGTTAATTTTATTAGTTAACCTCGTTTTATTATGTGGTTGACTAATAAAAAAACGCTTGTTATAATAAGTTAACTATTATTTTAGGAAAGGTTAACTAAAAATGACACAAAATCGTACACTATCCCTTATTCTTCCAGCTTTTGGTGCTGCTATCATTGCTGCCCTGGCTCAAATCATCATTCCGATCGGGGCAGTTCCCATTACGCTCCAGACTTTTGCTGTCGGTCTGGTTGCTACTATCCTTAAACCAAGAGAGGCTACTCTTGCTGCTACCCTCTACCTTATCCTAGGAGCTATTGGTTTACCAGTTTTCGCAGGAGGTGGCGGTGGTCTTCAAGCCTTCTTTGGTCCTTCAGCTGGCTATCTGCTTGCTTATCCATTTTTTGCTCTTGTCACATCTGCACTGGCTCATGCTAAGACTCCTATCTGGAAGATCTTTTTGGCTTTTGTTTTGGGAGATGCACTTGTCTTTGTCGGTGGTATCCTTAGCCTACACTTTCTTGGAAAGATGGGATGGTCTGCAGCTGTAGCTGTTGGCTTGACACCCTTTATTATTCCTGACCTCTTAAAAGGTCTCATCGTCGCTCTGGTGACTAAGCCAGTCTTAAAAGCTCTTAAAAATCATAGCTACTTTAACTAAAAAAGATTGAAGACTTTGTTCGTGGGAACAGAATCTTCAATCTTTTTATTTTTCAAAATAAATATCATAGTGCTTTGAACAAGATGGGTTGAAGGCACTATGACAATTGGGACAGGCTACTGCCTCTTGATATTCCTCAATAGTCATCTCATGCCGACAAACGCCACAAATAAGGACCTTGTCCTGCTTCAACTGACAAGGATAAGCTCGAAAATTGTGATTCTCCAAGCTATCATGACACTGATAACAGGCATAATACTTCAGACACTCGAAGCATTTTAGGGCAACAATATCTAGCTCTGTGTGATAATGCTTGCACCTGCTCTCATTATCTACCAAGAGACCATATATTTTTCTCGTCATTAGGCACGAACAGTCTTACTTGACCCGTCTTTTTGGTAGAGGTTAATCAAACCTTCTTTGGTTGAACGAATCATGTCACCAGGTTTAACTTCTTGTGGCACGGTAATCGTAAGAAGTTCCATTGGGTTTGGTGCACGGTCAATCTTATTACCATTAGAATCGTGAAGATTTTTGATGTCACACTCGAAATGACGGAAGCCTGGTCCGTAGAATTCAACGTGGTCACCTTCAAGGATAACATTACGTTGACGAATCGTAGCTGTCATAGTTGCTGGGTCAAAATCTACTACCTCACCAACAAATTTGTATTGTGGAATCTTACGACGGGCACCAAAGAGTTGCTCGTTTTCTGTTGGAGTCTTGTAGTAGAAACCTGTTGCCAATTCACGTTGGGCAACCTTCCAGAGCTCGTTAATCAAATCATCTTTAATAGCATAAAAGGCTTCTGCACTTTCCATGTAAGCGTCACAAGCTGCCTTGTAACAGTTGGCAACTGTTGATACGTAATGGACAGATTTCATACGACCTTCAATTTTCAGGCTATCAACACCATTATCGATAAGGTCTGGGATGTTTTCAATCATACACATATCAACGGCTGACATTGAGTATTCTTCAGGAACTTCACCGCGAATACTCTTTCGCTCTTGACCGAATGGCATGTCGTAAAGGTCATATTTCCAACGGCATGACTGTGAACAACCACCACGGTTGGCATCACGGTCTGACATGTGGTTAGAAAGTGTACAGCGACCTGAGTATGAGATACACATAGCACCATGGACAAAGGCTTCAATTTCAAGGTCCGTACGTTTACGGATTTCAGCCAATTCTTCCATGGTAACCTCACGTGCTAAAACAACACGAGTCAAGCCATACTCTTTCCAAAAATGGAAGGTTTCAACGTTTGTCGCAGATGCTTGCGTTGACAAGTGGATGTTAAGGCCTGGAGCATAAGTTGAACAGATTTCAATCAAAGCTGGGTCAGATACGATAACGGCATCGAGTCCCATATCACGCAATTCACGGAACCACTCACCTGCACCTTTTTCATTTCCTTCATGGGTAACCATGTTTGAAGCAACGTGCACGTCAACACCACGAGCGTGAGCGTATTCAATACCTTCACGAAGTTCGTCCATGGTAAAGTTTCCGGCACGGCTACGCAAACCATAGGCTTGTCCACCAACGAAAACAGCATCTGCGCCGTAATTTACAGCGACTTTCAATTTTTCCAAAGTCCCAGCAGGTACCAAAACCTCTGGGCGTTTTTTAGTTGTAGTCATAATTTCTCCAATTTGCAAGATTGTCGATTTTAGTTTTTAGAAAGCTCCTTCGTTCCCTGAAAATGGAAAACTCTCAAACAAAGGAGGAAGGGTTATTATTTTACACGGTCAGGTTCATAATCATAGAAACCTGTGTCCAAACCACGGTTGGCTGGGTGTAATTTATGAATAGCCTCATCAAAGAGGAAGGCTTGATCTTGTGAAAATTCGCCAGCCTCGATGAGGTCACGAGCCTTCACAAAATACTCAGTGATTTTTACGAAGTTTTCACCTGGGCAATAAACACCGTCCAACTTCCAGTGGTCAAAACCATGTTCAACGAGCTCTGAAAGTTTAGTCATCATATCCAAGTCATTGTTGGCAAAGATATGTGTTCCATGCAAGTCTTCGTAAACTGAGTAGTGAGAATCTGGGTCACCAGGCTCAGAAAGGAAGAGGTCACGTTCTTTGGTAACAGCTTCATCCGTTTTGATAAAGTTGTAATAGTTTTGAAGAAGCGGACGTTTAGAGTGGTGAATGATACTTGCACCATAAACCAAAACCTCGGCTGGAATTTGAAGATTTTCAGCCATGATGAAGAGTTCCGCAGATGGAATCTCACGGGCCAAAACAGCTTCAGATGCTCCTGCTTGTTTGCCCCAGAAATTAATCTGACGGCTAGAGGTTACCATGGTTGAAGCATCATAAATCATTTTGAAGGGACGTTTGTCACGGTTACAGATGTAGAAAACCCCTGCATCACCAACCGTGATGTAATCTGCCTTGATTTCTTCAAGAAAATCAAGGTAGTCTGGAAGAGCATCCATCATACCTTGGTGCATGAGGGCGTTAACGGCAACAGTCAATTCCTTGCCAGACTCATGTACCAGCTCTGCAATCTTTCGCATTTCTGCGAATGAAAAAGGCTTAGGCAAACGAAGGCCAAAAGCTTTTTCGCCGATGTAAATACGATCTACGCCAAGTTCTAGGAGCTCACGTGCCTGCTCGTAGCTCTCAGCAGTCGCTGTAATCACTATTTTTTCCATAACTCACATTATAGCACAAATGATTTGATTTTTTTAGAATTTTTAGGTTCAAATACCCGTATCTAAATATTTTAAATTAGTTTTTAAATACTATAATTTTCACAAAAATCAAAAAAAACTTTGCAATATAAAATTTTTATGGTATTATTAATGAGATTCTAAATAGTGAAATACTGACTAAGTATTTTAACCTACACGAAAAAGTGGTTTAGGTATTTTATATAGAAAGGAGGCAGACATGGCTGACAACTTACACCGTCAATTTGATCACATTGAAGATTTCGAGACTGAGCATCCTCAAACGACGAATTATCAAGATTATCAAAGTCTAAATAGTAATAGTATTAAGCTACAAGATATGATTTTCTTTGGACGTGTCTCAAGCTTCTGTGTTTCAACAGTCCTAGTTGCCTTCCTTTTCTTAGTAGCACAGGTGGCTACCTTCTGGGCCTTCTTCTGGGCAATTACCATTAGCGTCATTGGTCAGATAGGCATTTATGTCCTAATCGAATATTATAAAGCACAAAAACGTTGACTGCTGGTCAACGTTTTTTTCGTACTAAAAAAAGAAAGCCTCATGTGCTTTCTTTATTATTTTGCTTCTGCTGCTTCTTCAGAGATATCTTTAATATCAATGACGATATCATCAACGATGGCTTTTGTTTCTGCTTCAACATCCGCTTGTTCAGGAGTTACTTGAGCTGTTTTCTCCTTGATAAGTTCAAAGCTTTCTTTTGCAAAGTCAGCAACTTGAGCTGTTTTTTCTTGAACGGCTTTTGTCAAATCATCTGCAGTGATGTCGCCGTTTTCAAATTTTGTTTTGTAGTCTTGGAAAGTATCGACTGCCAAATCTTTGTAGTCGCTAGCTTTTTCCACTACTTGATTTTGATAAGCTTTAGGATCTTCTTTGAATGAAGCGATTTCTTCATCGATACGTGATTTAACAGCTTTACCTTTTTCAGTTGTAAAGAAGTAAGCTGCTGCAGCTCCAGAAGCTGCACCAATGATTAGGGTGTTTAAAAATTTACTCATGAAAAGACCTCCTTATTTTTTCTTGTCTTTTTTACCAAATAGTTTTGAAGCAACTTTACCAATAGCAAAGGCTGAACCCGCCTTACCGACACTCGCTCCTGCTGCACTTGCTTTAGCACCGAGGTAACGAGCTTCAGTATTCAAGTCAGAAACACTTTCTGAAAGCTCAGCTACTGCTACGAAGAGAGGATCGATTGTTTGAACTTTTTCATTAACATCTTCAACCAAGACGTTTGCCTTAGCCAAGATTTCATTTGTTTGATGAAGGGTTACATTAATGTCTGTACGAAGCACAGCAACTGTTTCTTCAACTTCTTTGACCACATGGCGGGTACGAAGTAGGGTAGGGATCAATGCAATGAGGAACGCAGCAAGTGCGATTGCGATAATAAGAAATGCAATTTCTGCCATAGTTTAGGACTCCTTTGACCTTTTTAAAAGGTCGCTACAAGAAAACTGAAGTAAAATCTCCAGTTTCCAGTGACCTTTGTTATGATAATTTTCATTTTATTATAACAAAGTCTGAGCAGTATGACTAGCTTTTCATTTTATAATCTGCCTCTGGACGTTGCTTTCGCAAATATAGTAAGATGGCACCCAAGATGATAATGGCGATACTGACCCATTGAGAAACACGCAAGCCAGCAAACATGAGGCTATCCGTACGCATGCCCTCAATGACAAAACGTCCAAGACCATACCAGATAAGGTAAAATGAGGTCACATCTCCTTGACGTAGTTTCTTATTAAAGCGTCTTAGTCCTAGGATAGTGATAAATCCGACTAAGTTCCAGAGACTTTCATAAAGAAAGGTCGGTACACGATAACTCCCATCAATAAACATCTGCTGACGTATAAATTCTGGAAGATAATTCAGATGACTAACTGCTTTTCCGTAGGCCTCTTGGTTAACAAAATTTCCCCAGCGACCGATACTCTGAGCAATCATAACGCCAGGTGATGCAATATCAAGAAAATCCAAGACAGCAATGGCATGACGCTTCGAAAACCAATAAAGGACAGCTGCACCAGCAATCAGGCCACCATAGATGGCAATTCCACCGTTCCAAATCGCAAAAATTTCCGATGGATTTTGGCTGTAATAGGCCCACTGGAAAAACACATAGTAGAACCTAGCACCAACAATGGCTATAGGAAAGGCTAAGAGAATAAAATCTAAGATATGCTCAGGATCGATTCCCTTTTCAGGAGCCCAACGCTGAGCCAGATAAACTGCAAGTAAAAGACCAGATACAATACAGATGGCATACCAATGAATACTGATTGGACCAAGTCTTAGAGCAATTGGATCAATAGTAGCTAACATTAGTCTTCACCATTCTTACTAATGAGGTTGGTCAAACGGTCCTCAAAGGTTTTAGTTGCATCATATCCCATTTGCTTAGCACGATAGTTCATTGCTGCAGCTTCGATAACGACTGACACGTTACGTCCTGTCTTAACAGGAATGCGGATACGTGGAATCTTAACGCCCTGCAATTCGATCTCTTCATTGCCATTTCCAAGACGGTCAAAGACCTTACCTTTTTCAAAATTCTCAAGATATATGGCCAACTGAACCTGAGATGAATTACGGACGGCACTAGCTCCGTATAGGCTCATAACGTCAATGATACCAACCCCACGGATTTCAAGAAGATGGCGAAGAATTTCTGCAGGTTCCCCCCAGAGGGTTTCCTCATCCTTAGCATAGATATCTACACGGTCATCAGCAACTAGACGGTGACCACGTTTCACCAACTCGAGGGCTGTCTCGCTCTTACCGATACCAGAGTCTCCTTGAATAAGAACACCCATCCCGTAGATATCTACCAAAACACCATGGACACTAGTACGTTCAGCTAATTGAGAGTTGAGATACCAAGACATGTCACCTGAAAGCGACGATGTGCCGTTTCGTCCTTGAAGAACTGCTACACCATTTTCCTTAGCAGCTCGAAGCATCTCTTCCGGAATCTCAAGACCACGCGCCACGATAACAGCTGGAGTTTCCGCTTTAAACATATTCGCAAAAACAGAATAACGGTTGTAATCAGTCATGGTTTTAAGGTAGGACCACTCCTTCATCCCAACCAACTGAAGTCGTTCCGGTGAATAATAGTCAAAATACCCCGTCATTTCTAAACCAGGACGAGAGATATCAGCTGTTGTTATCGCTTTTGCCAAAAGCTCCTTATTTCCATAGACAACCTTGAGTTTAAGCCTATCAACCAACATTTTAACGGTTACTGTCATGTTATTTCCTCCGATTAGTTACTAGTTTCATTGTATCATAAAAAGGTTTTCAATGCGGTTCTCAAAGCAAAAAAGACCTATGACTAGCACTGGAGCCAATCATAGATCTTTTCTATTATAATTTACTTACCAGTTCCACTCGTCTTCTACAGGTTCAGCGTTTTTGCGTTTTCTTCCATCCTTAAGTTTTACTTCGGGATAAATATCTTCTTTGTAAGGAAGGAGAAAGGCTAAAACCAAGTATAGAAAGATTCCAAACTGCGTTGAAACCATTAGAATAACAGCCAAGATACGAGCCAAAGCTAGGTCCCAACCAAACTTATCTGCCAAACCTGCAACAACACCGGCGACGAGTCTATTTTTTCGTGTCTTATAAAAACGATTTGACATGGTCTTCTTCTCCCATCATTTCTTTGATTTAATTATATGATTTTTTTAAATTAAAAAAATCAGCCCTAGGACTGATTTAGAAAAATGAGCTTGCCTCGGCACAGACCGCATCCAAACTTCTGTGTATTGACACGGCGTTTGCGACGGTAGATATGACCACAAGATTGGCACTGATAGAGGTAGTACTTCTCCTTTTGACCTTGCATCTTTGGAGTGTATCTAAGGCCTTCAACCTTGGCTAGTAAGTCCTTAAAATCTCTATCAACATGCTTGTAGCCCTTACCTTGAAAATAAAGGTGATAATGACAGAGCTCGTGGCGGACGATTTTTCGAAAGGTCTCAAGACCATGTTCCTCATAGAGTTTTGGGTTGAAATCTAAGTGGCCATCCTTGGGAAAGAACCGACCTCCAGTGGTTCGGAGACGCTTGTTCCACAAGGCTTGATGCTTAAATTCCCAGCCAAAATCTTCTATAGAAACAGTCTTAACATAATCAGTTAGATTCACGTGGATTCACCAAGGAAAGATTGAGTTTTTCATGCTCTAAGTCAACTTTTGATACCCACACGGTAACCAAATCCCCAACAGAAACGACCTGACTTGGGTGGTTAACGAAGCTCTTACTCATCTCTGAGATGTGGATAAGTCCATCCTCGTGGACACCGATATCCACAAAGGCACCAAAGTCCACAACGTTACGGACCGTTCCTTCAAGTTTTTGTCCTACTGACAAGTCTTTGAGTTCAAGAACATCTTGACGAAGCACTGGTGCTTCAAAATCGTCACGGAGGTCACGACCTGGTTTCAAAAGGTCAGCAATGATATCTTTGAGGGTTTCCTGTCCAAGTCCCAATCCTTCCGCTGTTTCTTTAAGATTAAGAGCCTGCAATTTTGCCTTGGCAGAATCGTCCAAGTCTGTGATAGCTAACTGCTTGAAGAGGGCTTTTACCGCTGGGTAAGACTCTGGGTGGACCCCTGTATTATCCAAGATATTCTTGGCATTTGGAATACGAAGGAAACCTGCAGCTTGTTCGAAGGCCTTGGCACCAAGTCGTGGGACTTTTTTGATTTCCGCACGTGATGCAATCTCACCATTTTCCTCACGGTAGGCGACGATATTTTCAGAGATAGTCTTGTTGAGTCCTGACACGTGTGACAAGAGGGTACTACTTGCCGTATTGACATTAACACCAACTTGGTTAACCACGGTATCGACGACGAAATCAAGATTTTCAGAGAGTTTCTTCTGACTAACATCATGCTGGTATTGGCCTACTCCGATTGATTTAGGGTCAATCTTAACCAACTCAGCCAATGGGTCTTGAAGACGACGGGCAATGGAAATGGCAGAGCGTTTTTCGACCGTCAAGTCTGGGAACTCATGTCGAGCCAACTCTGATGCAGAGTAGACAGAGGCACCACTTTCATTGACAATAACATAAGAAGTCTCTGGAAAATCCTTGAGGACTTCTGCCACAAAAGCTTCACTTTCACGACTGGCTGTTCCATTACCAATAGCGATAATCTCAATGGCATGCTTTTTAATGAGGTCAGCCAAGTCTTTCTTAGCTTGGGCAATCTTAGCCTGACTGGCTGGAGCCACTGGATAGATAACTTGCGTTGTAATGAGCTTACCAGTTTGGTCAACTACGGCCAACTTAGCCCCTGTACGAAAGGCTGGGTCAAAACCGAGTACCATCTTACCTTTAAGTGGTGAAACTAAAAGAAGGCTTCGAAGGTTTTGAGAGAAAAGTTGAATTGCACCATCTTCTGCCGCTTCAGTCAACTCGCTACGGATACGTCGCTCCATAGCTGGAATGATTTTCTTCTTGAGAGATTGGTTGATGACTTCCTCAATATAGTCATTTTTTTGTTTGAAACGGGCACTGTAGAAACGGTGCATTTTCTCAAGATTGTGTTTAAAGGCTACTTTAATAACGCCTAGTTTTTCCCCACGGTTAAGGGCTAAGGTACGGTAACCTTGAAGTTTAGAAACCTTATCCTCAAAATCATAGTAGATTTTGAAAGTTTCTTTTTCATCCAGTGATTGATCCTTAAGGGTTGAAGTGATATCACTGTTGTTCCAGATCTCGTTGTAGGTCCAAGAGCGCAAGCTATTGTCCTCAGAAAAGGCCTCAACCAAAATATCCACAGCACCAGCAAGAGCCTTGTCAGCTGTTGGAAAGGCTTCAGATATCAGCTTTTCAGCTTCAGCCTTGAGGTTTGGACTATTTTGCAAGATAAGACGGGCCAAGGGGAAAAGACCTGCTTCACGGGCAACCGTCGCCTTGGTGCGGCGTTTTTCCTTGTAGGGAAGGTAGAGTTCTTCCACATCTGCCAACTTCTCAGCAGCTTCAATGGCTGCCTTGAGTTGGTCGGTCAATTTGCCCTGAGCCTCAATCTTGGCAAGAACTGTTTCCTTACGGTCTTGAAGAGCAGTCAAGGACTTGTCCATATCAATGATGGCCTTGATTTGCGTTTCATCCAGATTGCCTGTTTTTTCCTTACGGTAACGGGCGATAAAAGGGATGGTATTGCCTTCTGCAGTCAATTCCAAAACAGTTTCAACTTGTTGTTTTTTTAGGCCCAATTCCTGAGCCAATGTCTCTAAATTACGATTTTCCATAAGTTCTATTATACCACGAGAGGAGATTTGCTTGGGTAGAAAACCTTGTAGCTGAAGCGAGAATTTTTAAGCAAGAGGTAGTATAATAGAAAAGTAAACCTATTGTTAGGGGCTATTTCTTTCGGAAAATAGATGCATCCTCCTAGAAGCAGAGCTTCTTCGTCTGATGCCCTCTTTTCTGTCAGAAATAACGCCCTTAGTATCTTATTTTAACTCGGAGGCTTTTTATGGCGGTTATTCAGAAAAAAACAAATGAACTTGAAAGCATGATGGCATCTTTTGCGGCTATCCCTGATTTTGAGAAGGCGGGAACTGATCCTAAGAAGGACAAACGTCTTCAAGAAGATAAAAAGAAATAATTTTTATGGCTATTTTTCATCAACTACCAGATAGCGTTTTGCAGCTTCTGGCAGTTTTTCTATCTATTATTATCGAAGCCCTGCCCTTTGTTTTACTGGGAAGTATCTTGTCTGGCTTTATCGAAGTCTTCGTGACTCCTGAAAAAGTCCAAAACTTCCTGCCGAAAAACAAGGTCCTGGCTATTCTCTTTGGAACTCTAATTGGTTTTATTTTCCCTTCTTGTGAGTGTGGGATTGTTCCCATTATCACGCGCTTTTTAGAGAAAAAAGTGCCTAGCTACACGGCTATTCCTTTCATGGCAACAGCTCCTATCATCAATCCAGTCGTTCTCTTTGCGACCTATACAGCCTTTGGGAACTCTTGGTACTACGTGATTTTACGTTTTATCGGAGCTTTCCTGATTGCCATGATTTTGGGAATTCTGCTCGGCTTTGTGGTGGATGACCAGATTCTTAAGGAAGATCGTAAGGTCAGTCATGTGCACGACTATAGTGGTTTGTCAGCTGGTAAGAAAGTTTTTCAAGCCTTGATTCATGCGGTAGATGAATTTTTCGACACTGGGCGTTACCTGATTTTCGGGAGCCTGGTGGCCGCAAGTATGCAGACCTACCTACCGACCCGTATTCTCACGACAATCGGGCACAATTCGGTGACAGCCATCCTCATCATGATGCTTTTGGCCTTTATCCTCTCGCTTTGTTCAGAGGCGGATGCCTTTATCGGGGCTTCCTTGCTCTCTAGTTTTGGAGTGGCACCAACGGTGGCCTTCCTCATCATTGGTCCTATGGTTGATATCAAGAACCTAATCATGATGAAACACCAGTTTAAGACACGCTTTGTTGGTCTCTTCGTAGGAACCGCAAGTCTGGTGACAATCATTTACTGTCTGGTATTGGGGGTGATTTAATGTTACGTTTTCTCATCTTATCTGGGTATTTTGAGCTCGTCATGTACTTACAAGTTTCTGGCAAGCTCAACCAGTACATTAATATCCACTACTCCTACTTGGCCTACATTTCCATGGTGCTTTCCTTCATCCTCGCTGTGGTTCAACTCATTGTTTGGATGAAGCAGATGAAGGTTCACTCGCATTTGTCAGGTCGAGTAGCCAAGGTAGCCAGCATCGTTCTCTTGGCCTTTCCAGTCCTCACTGGGCTCTTGGTGCCAACGGTAACCTTGGATGCTAATACCGTATCAGCTAAGGGGTATCATTTTCCACTGGCGGCAGGGAGCGATCCTAACCAGGCCGACCAAGAGGGAACGACTATCCAGTACTTGAAGCCGGACACTAGCTCCTACTTCACCTCCTCAGCTTATGAGAAGGAGATGACCAAGGAGCTAGCCAAGTACAAGGGACGTGAAACCATCCAGATTACCACGGAAAATTACATGGAAGTCATGGAGCTCATCTACCTCTATCCTAACGATTTTGTGGGCAAGAAGGTCACCTATACCGGCTTTGTTTACAATGACCCACAGACCAAGGGTTATCAGTTCATCTTCCGTTTCGGTATTATTCACTGTATCGCCGATTCAGGTGTTTACGGACTGGCGACGAGAGGAAGTGACCAAACCTTCAAGGATAATACCTGGGTAACAGTCACTGGTACCATCACTGTGGATTATTATCAAAATCTTAAACAGAGCCTCCCTATCCTCAATTTGACTGAGGTTAAAGAGGTCGGTCAACCTGACAATCCCTATGTTTATCGCGTATTTTAAAAAGCCAAGTTCAGTTGAACTGGCTTTTTTTCTTGTGCAAAATGGATTTGTCTAGGCTTCTTTTGCCAAGGCTACTGCTTTTTCAAGGGCTTGGTCCGTCGACTCGCAGATATTATCTGGACCGATAGTCTGGATGAAGCCTGATTTTTCGAGAACTCGGTAGGGTTGGGCGTTAACGTGAGAAAGAAGCAAGGTCATTCCACGTTTTTGGCAGATAGCAAGCGTTTCCTCAAGAGCATCCAGACCAGAGATATCCATGGCTGGAACGTTGCGCATGCGTAGGATAAGGACATTCTTACCGTCGTCATTGATAACATTCAAGAAATTATTGGCTGCACCAAAGAAGAGGGCACCGAAGATTTCATATACGACTGCATTTTTAGGGACTTGTTTCAAGTCGCTGTCCTCGGACAAAACTGGATCGTCCAGATTTTCCTTGTCCACCCACTGACGAATTTGAGCCACGTCTGACATGCGTTTGAGGAAGAGGAAGGCTGCTAGGACCATACCAAATTCGATGGCAACCACTAGGTCAAAGAAAACGGTTAAGATAAAGGTTACGATAAGGACTGCTACGTCACTCTTAGGAGCACGTTGAATCATACGAACGACAGTACGCCAACCGCTCATGTTATAACCGACAATCATTAGGATTGAGGCCAAACAGGTCATAGGAATCAATGAGGCATAAGGCATGAGAAAGAGTAAAATCAGAAGCAAGGTAAGGGCATGAACCATCCCCGCTACTGGTGTCCGTCCTCCATTTTTGACATTGGCTGCGGTACGGGCGATGGCACCCGTTGCAGGAATCCCGCCAAAGAGGGCTGACATGATATTCCCAACACCTTGGCCAATCAATTCAGCATTAGAGCGATGATTACCACCAATCATCCCGTCTGAAACAACGCAAGAAAGTAGGGATTCAATGGCTGCTAGTATGGCAATGGTGAAGGCTGGCGACATCATTTGACGAATCAAAGAAAATGATAGGTCAGGAACTGTGAAACTTGGAAGTCCTGCTTTGATGGTGTAAAGATCACCAATGGTTTTGACTGGGAGATGACCAAAAGCTACGATGGCTGTGGTCACAATAATTGCAACCAAAGACCCCGGAATTTTCTGAGAAAAACGTGGCCAAAAGATTTGAATGACTAGGGCCAAGATACCAATTGCAAGTGTCGGCCAGCTAATACTTGAAAGATGCTTCCCATAAGCTAGAAGTTTTTCTAAGAACTCAGCTGGCACGGACTTCATCTCAAGGCCCAGGAAATCTTTAACCTGTCCAGCCACAATCCCAACAGCTATCCCCAAGGTAAAACCAAGTGTGATGGTTTTGGGAATGAACTTGATCAGGTCACCAAAACGCAGGAGCCCCATGATAATAAGCATGAGTCCCGCCATGAGCGTGGCAAGGGTCAAACCAGCCATACCATACTGGGCGATGATGCCATAGATGATGACAACGAAGGCTGCGGTAGGTCCACCAATCTGAACCCGACTACCTCCTAAAAAGGAAATAAAAAAGCCTGCAACAACTGCTGTGTAAAGACCTTGTTCGGGATTAACACCAGAGGCAATGGCAAGGGCAATCGACAAGGGGAGGGCAATGATAGCCACGATAACTCCTGCAATTAAGTCCTTGAGAAACTGGCCCTTAGAATAATTCCTGATGGTGGTAAAAAATTTGGGTGTGATATATTTTAAAGCGTCCATTTTTTCCTCCTAACTACTATCCTAAAACTCTTTAACTCAGTGAAATAACTCTTTTTCAATGAGTATCAGACGCTTATCAATTTTACAATCTTATGATAGCATAGGAAAAGCCCATTTTCTAGGGGCTTGAGGAATTTAAAGCTATTATTTCAAGAATTTTTTAACTTTCTTAGTTTAGAAGTGAAGGTATCAAAAAACAAGTCCAGACTATGGACTTGTTTTGGAAGATTCATTATGGATTACCAACTTGTTGGCAAGGAAATCGGAATGTTAAGTTTCACCTTCATCTTGCTATTGGTCACAGAGGCTTGCTCAATTTCATAGCCGATTTCTGGAAGCTTGAGCTGAATTTGGTCATTAACCATACGAACACCACTGCTGGACTGGGCAATGCTCTTCTTGAGGTAAGGCAGAACCAGTGATTTTGGAACTGGAAGGCGACCCAGGTGAGCACCTGCCAAATCTAGTAGGATGACTTCCTTGTTAGTGCTGACCGTAAAATCAAGGCTAAATGTTGATCCGATAGGCCCAAGAGATACGGGAACCTTAGCTGTTAGATAGGAATCATTCAACTCTACGCTACTGTTTTGCAAGGTCTCGTCATTAGAATCAGCCATGCTTGCTTTTAGGATTTGACGAAACTGATTACTGTCAAGATTAATCTCAGTTGAAACCCCGCCTGATGAAAGGGACGCCCCACCAATACCAGCCTGGGCTAAATCAGCAAGGGATGTTTGTGTTGATACATTTTTTAATTGGTCCTGACTGTCGATCTTGTCCGGAATAAGTAGAGCCGCCACTGCAAAAAAGAGGACAATGACGAGGACAATGAGTCGTTTAAACCATTTCCACATAGGGATACCTCATTTCAATTTTTCACTTTTGACGTCTATTGTACTGTAATCAAGGGAAAAAAGCGAGTAAGAACTGGAAATTCTCTCATATTTTCTTAATGCAGGAGATAAGGCTCCAGAACTTCAAAGACTTTTAAGTAAGCATTGGCATAAAGGTGGACGCCGTCATAGGTGTGCTCAGCCTTCTGCTCTTTCCTATCATTGACCAGCTCAGCATTACAATTAATAAAGTGGCAGCCATAGGTTTGGGCGATTTCCTCAAGAGCCTGATTACAACGGTCAAGATTTTCAGGAGTCCGCAGTTTCATCCACTGGAAAGATGCCGGTGTCTGCCAAGGCAGATGTAGATTGGCTGGGTAAAAAGCCATCAGGTAAATCTTGGTATTTGGCAATATAGCTAGTGTTTGCTCCAGAATTTGGCTAATATTTGCCGTCATATGCTGGAACCATTGGTCTCCATAAGGCTCCTCGGTCATGTCATTTGTACCGATATTGATGAAAACCTTGGCCGGTTGCAGATCCAAAAGCAGGGGATGGATATGCTGGAAAAATTCATCCGTATTCAGGCCGCTGATACCTCGATTGTAGATGATATCGTCGATGCCTCTACTCCTAGCAATTTCACAAATGGGAAAAAGCTCCATGAGAGAGGAACCAGTGAAGAGCGTCTGCCCCTTGATGGCGACCTCATTTAAGTAGTGATAGTTTTTAAGTTTGATTACTTTTAATTCATCCATGATAACTTTCTGCTATATTTATCTAAATGAGTGAGAGGGCAAAAAGTAGCCCAGTAATTGTATTGGATAAGGTGTGGGTAAGGACGCTAGGAAGGATGGAGCCGTTTGCTTGCTGCTCATTGATAGCACCCAATACGAAAGCTATGAGACTAATAAAGGCAAAAATAGCCATAGCTTTTAGGTCGCCAATTAGTTGGATAAACATAAGCGCATGGATAAGCCCAAATAATAGGGACTGGACCAGATTAGCTCCTAAAAATCCCAGTTTACCTTGCAACCTTTTTAAAAGAAAACCTCTGAAGAATATTTCTTCTGGTAAGGCAGTCCCTAAGAAAGCATAGGCTAGAATAGCAGGAAGAGCTCCAATTCCCTTTCCAGAAAAAGCTGCTGTGGCCGTTTTGCTAGAGTCGAACCAAGCGAAGACGATAATTGAAAAAAGAAGAAAAAGTAGGGAAAAACCAAAAATGGTCAGTAGTAATCGCTTCTTCTGCTGGGTTTGAACTTTCTTCAACCCAATCCAGTCAAAGAAACCGACCTTTTTCCTGCTCCAAATTAACCAAGTGATAAAAGGAAGGAAAGAAACTATGAGCAGTTCCAGAATACCATTCATTAGTTTAGACATGAACAGAGTCATGAGTTTGTCCTCCATTTCTATTCAAAAGATAGCTTTAATCTTTTGAAAACGATTACCTTTACACCTTGATTATACTACTTTTAGGGGAACAAAAAAATCTCTTTCTCACCAGTCTTGCCACGTTTCTTTGGCACGAATCACACGGTCTTGCTTATAGTCAATATGGTAAACACGCCAACCACCAATCCAATCGTCCTTCAGCTTGTACTCAACACTTCCTTGAAGATCACTCCCCTTGCCCAAGAGTTTCTCCACTTCTTCTCTCGTCATGCCCTCAAGCTGATACTGTCGGTGAAAACTCCACATGAGTTTATGGCGCATGTGATCTGGGGTACGAGCCCATTTTTCAGGAGTAAAAATCCGGTCTCGCGGGACAATGATTGCAAAATTAACCAAACAAATGATTTCAATAATTAAACAAAAGGCTTTTCGTCGTTTTCGTCTGGTTTCTGGGGTGAGGTAGGCCATAGGATTACCTTACTTTCTCTTGTTTCCAATAGTCGTCCAAAATCACTGTGTGCTCTTTAGAAAAGCGAATAAGGATATCTCTGGCAACTTGTTGGGATACACGCGCGACATTGGTTAATTCTAATCCTAGCTCAGGTGTGTCGTGTTCCAAGCGATACTTGTCATCCTCAGATTCAACAAAGATAAAACTCATTGACCCTTTTTCGCTATAAGTGAGATAGAGACTATCGTAAGATACTGGAAGTTGCACCAAGGCATCCCAGATATCACTGTCACTTGGGTCTGTAATCGTCGCATAGTCCACCTGATCAGCTGTCGAAATACGCATGACAAGGCCTTCTGTTGCTTTCTTTTTAGGTGCTAACCACTTAAATAAATGCATCGTTTTCCTCCTTTAGATGACGATTCCTTTTTGCTTGAGATTGTCCAGACATTCCTGTAAATAGGCAGTATCATGCTCTGGGTAAATGATGACTGGTAGCTTCTCCACTTCAAGCTTATCGTAGGCTGGCATCTGCTTGCCTCGATACTCCTTGTCCAACCACTCTGGGCTAACACGATAGCCACGTTCCGCCATTTCTTGCATAATGAGCTCATGGTACTTAAACAAGCGGTAAGGGGAATAGTCAAAAACATAGTTAACAGTAGCATGTTTTCGTTGCCATCCCTTACCACGAAGGGCGCAACATTCTCGGTGCTGCCCTAATAATTGCTGACGAGGTAGTTTTGCAATCAAGGCTTGATGCCACAGTCTCATTTTGAACCCCCATTAATTAAGGTTGACTCCTCCAGATAGCGATTAGGATACTTGCTTAGGAGCTCTTTGACAGATGCCACCAAACACATCTGAGGAATTTGGCCTGCTGCATAGCTATCCAGTTGGGCCATAAACATTTCCTTCTCGCTGGCAGTCGCCTTTTTCTTAAAATACCCCCAGATATGTTGAAAGGCATTGATGACCTGACCTGGATTTTCAGGAAGGTCCAGGGCTTGATCAATGTAGGCCTGAACCTGATCCAAACTAACCTCATCATTCTTGAGATAGTTACGGATTTCTAAGTAAATCTTGTTTGAATGGCTGAGTACCAGGTACTTATTTGCTGCCCAAAGTCGCTCGCACTGGCGACGTGGATTAATTGTTGTCATAAGTGACCTTCCTTAATAGCTTTTTTATCAGTATAGCACAGTTTACATGGGGATAATAGAGGATGAACTTCCTAGTGGGGAGTCATTTTTCTAAGGATAATTGCAACTATTTTCAGAAAAGGGATTTTGTTTGGTTTATGTGTAAGCGTTTGCTATACTTAAGTTATCAAAGAAAGGAGACAAGCCTATGACATTGTCCAAAAAACTCACACTTTCTCTTGCCTCTATGGCAGTTCTTGGTCTTTTAGCAGCCTGCTCAAACCAGAAAGCTCAAACACCTGAAAGCTCTGCTAGCACCCAACAAAGTTCAAGTAAGGTTTCATCTTCACAAAGTTCTGAAGTTTCTAAACAGACTGAAGGGCTAGATGGCACCTATAAGGGAACTGATGAAAATGATCGTATTACTCTTACCATCTCTGGAAATACTGGAACTTGGGAAGAGGACGAAGCAGATGGCGAGAAGGAAAGCAAGTCTGTGACAGTTAACTCTGACAATCAAAGTCTAACAATTGGTGACGATACCAAACACTATAAACTTGACGGCAATCAGCTGACTATTGAAGATGATGACCGTGATCCAAACGATACGATTGTCTTGACCAAATAATATCAAAAACCTTAGCCAATCCACTCTCTGGAATTTAGCTAAGGTTTTTTATGTTATACTATAGGCAGAAAGAAAACGAATACAAACAGGAGGTTGACGATGACTCAAAGAAGATTATGGGTGACGCTATTTGTTGTGTCGATTATTGTAACTCTTATTGGACTGGGATTTTCTGTCTATAACTATTATGTCTTTGATAAACCCTTTATGACCACGACTACAAAAGGTTTGCTAGCAGCCTTTTTCCTGTGTGCGACAATGGTTGCCATCACCCTATCCAAATCAAGTAAGAAGTAAAGATATGAAAGAGGTATAAGTTTGTAGGCTTATACCTCTTTTGATACAACATTACTTAATCTTGTGTTTATTCATTTTTTCTTCAAAGATGTCTGTCATGATTTTACGGAGCTCTTCTCTCTCTTTTTCAGGAAGGTCCCCTTGGCGCTTAGCCACTGCATAAAGTTCAGGATATTGCTTGGCTACACGCTCGACTGTCTTAGTCGTCGCATGCCCTCTGACAAAGAAAGGAATACGTTTAATCCATTCTTGCGGTACGAGATCCAGCAACTTCTTAGCCGCTTCCTTATCAGAAATCTCGGCTGTGCTCAAACCTTTTTCGATTTGCTTTTGTTCTTGTTCTGTAAAATCTTTTAATTCCATAACTTGCTCCTCTTTTTCTTTATATAGTAAATTTTACACCCATGCATGAGAATATACAACTGATTGAGATGAGATGTTACTAGCTGTGAACAATAATAGAATTAGGAAAATCATGATTTCTTTTTTCCTAAAATACCGTACAAAAAGATCTGATGAATTTGCTCAACCTCTGTCTCTAAATTGTCACTATGGGCTAATTGATTTCCCATACCATTAAGAGCATACATGACATTTAAGATAAGCTCTGTCGATAGGTCTTCACCAATAAGGCCCTCTGCTTTTCCGAGATGAATATAAGCACGATAGATGTCACGTTTTTTTGCAGTGATTGCTTTCGTTAGGAGAGTTGAGAAAACAGAATCTTCCACCATTTTATCTTGAAAATAGTCCGAGATTTGCTGACTCATTTTCTCCTGACATAGGGCAAAAGCCTGGTCTAATTTTGTATTAAAAGCTAGATTACTTTTTAAAATATCCTCGGCTTGTTGAGTTATTTCTTCAAACAAGTCATTAACACAGAGAGCCACCAAATTATCTTTGCTCCCGAAATAATTGTAGATAGAAACAGGAGATACTTCTGCTGCCTCTGCAATAGATTTTATACTCGTTTCCTTAAAACCTTTGTCTTTAAACAAACGCAAAGCTGCTTGAATAACCGCTTGCTTCTTTTTCTCAGTCGTCTTTTGATATTGATTCATGTGAATACCTCTGTTATTACTAATTGTAGCATAAGTTTGAAATATATGAGTATATATTTCATTTTTCCTTGCTATTCTTACTAGCTTTCTCTATAATAAAGTTTGAAATTTAATTATCACTATTTCAAACTTTACTTGCAAAAAAGGGAGGGAACATGCTCATTCAATATCTTATAAAGCAATCTATAAATCCGAGTGGTCTTGTTGGCCGAGTGATTACCAACATCTGGTCGTCCTATTTTAAGGAACTCAGCCTTTGGGCAATAAAACAAACCACTATCCCTAACAATAGTCGTATTTTAGAAGTCGGTTATGGCGGTGGTAGCACTATCAAAAACCTACTTGCTTTAGATAAAAATCTTGACATTCATGGCATTGATATTTCCAAGGAGTCTTATCAAACTGCTAAACGGATGCTTTTAAAGTCAATAGAAAATGATAGTGTCCAGCTGATGGTTGGCAATGTCGAAAACCTCCCCTACCAAAATCATTATTTTGATCTTGTCTTTGCCATTCAGACCCATATTTTCTGGAAAGATTTAAAACAAAGCTTTCAGGAAATCTATCGAGTCATGTCCAATCATTCTACTCTGATTATTGCTTCCGAAAAAGAAAAAATTAAGTATCATATGACAGATTATGGAACAAGTTCTGAATTGTGTCAGTTATTAACAAGTATTGGCTTTTCAAAGATTGAAGAAAGGCAAAATCACAAATGGGTTTTGTACATTGTTATTAAAAGACATTAGGAAATTGATAGACAAATTCCCACTTGACTTAAGAAAAGCTCTCTCCCTTAGCAACACGAAAAGAGAAGACTAACTTAGTCTTCTCTTTGTGTAAGCTTTACGCTAGCTATTGAGCTAGACAAGGTTAGCAAAAAACTTTATATTTTAACCTATAATATGTCTATTAGTTGATAATCTTAACCTTGCAAAATTTAAATCCACTAGAAAATAAGGAGATACGGGTCTTCAAGATAAGATATAACTTGTGCTAAAAATTCAGCTGCTGGAAGTCCATCGATGACTTGATGGTCAAAGCTCAGACTCAATGGAAGATAGTCTTTTTGAACAACTTCTCCCTCCTCATTAAATGCTAAAGCTTGTTGGATTGCTCCAACTCCAAGAATTGCCACCTCTGGGAAATTTAGAATTGGTGTGAAGTATTCTACACCTGGCCCACCAAGGTTAGTAATTGAGAAAGTAGAACCACTATAAAGGTCAGATGGAAGTGTACCTTTTCGAGCTTGATTAGCCAAAGTCTTAATGCTTTGACCAAGGTCTGCTAAGGTCATACGATCTGCGTCTCGAATAACGGGAACAACCAAACCATCATCCAAAGCTGTTGCCATACCAATATGAATATTTTCTTGAATCTGATGAATTCCACCTCCATACCAAGCATTCAGAGCTGGAAAATCTTTCAAGGCTTTGGTAACTGCTTTGGTCAATAGGGTTGTGATACCTAATTCACCATTTTCAAGTGGCGTATGGACCTTGGCTTTAAGGTCTTTACGGAATTTAAGAAGCTCTGTCAAATCAGCCTTACGATGGACTGTCACTTGAGCAGAAGATTGAATGCTGTTCATCATACGTTGGGCAATAATCTTACGCATTCCTTCGAGGCCCTCACCGTATTGACCTGGAGCCATTGCTTGTGGTAGTTTCTCAACAACCTTATCAGCAACAAGACTTGGTTGGTAAGCTTCTACATCACGTCTTGTAATACGACCATTTCCACCTGTCCCTTTAATAAGGGAGATATCATAGCCTTTCTCAGCAGCCATCTTACGAGCCACCGGTGTAATGAAAATGCGTTCCCCACCAGTACGAGCTATAGGTGCTGTAGTAGATTTAGGACTAGACGGTGTTGAATCTTTAGCGACTTCAGTTGGAGCTTCCTCTTGTGCAGGAGCTTCTTGGGTTCCTACATTTTCTCCTTCCTGACCAACCCATCCAACGACTTCCTTACATTTAACTGTAGCACCTTCACCATGCACAATGTCTAGAACAACCCCAGAAGCAGGGGATTCGACTTCACTAGTCAATTTTTCAGAACTAATTTCCAATAAAGGCTGACCACTTGTTACTGTATCACCAACTTTGACCAACCACTTTTGAATGAGTCCTTCAGTCATGGTTAGGCCGAGCTTGGGCATTAAAATTTCTGTTGCCATAAGCGCCCTCCTATCCTTTCAAGTCCTGAATCAATTCATCAGCTACTTTCAAAACCTTATCCGCATCAGGGATATAGGCTTGTTCTAAGTTTGTCGCAAATGGAACAGGAGTATTTGGAGCACAAACACATTTCACTGGTCCATCAAGATAATCAAAAGCTTTATCTGAAACTACAGATGCAATATCAGTTGCAGTATTGTTATGTGGATTTGCCTCATCCACAATAATTAAACGACCAGTTTTCTTCACGGAATTTAACACTGTTTCTTCATCCCATGGAGCAACTGTACGAAGATCAATCACTTCTACAGAAATGTTGTCTTTTGCCAAGCGGTCTGCGACCTCATAAGCTACATACAACATCTTACCAATTGTCACAATTGTTAAATCCTTACCTTCTCTACGAACGGCAGCCTTACCAATTGGTACAGTATAGTATTCTTCTGGAACTTCCCCTTTTAGTCCATATAAAGTCTTGTCCTCAGAAAAGATAACTACATTATCATCCACTATTGATGCTAGGAGTAATCCTTTGGCATCATAAGGGGTAGCAGGAACGACCACCTTAATACCAGGAATCGATCCAAATAAACCGTAATAGGATCCAGAGTGTTGCGCCGCAGCTGAAGCTCCTGCCCCGTGCATAGTACGAACAACCATGGGAACTTTAGCTTTACCGCCAAACATGTAACGCATCTTAGATGCCTGTCCTAATAGGGCATCAAAACAGAATCCAATAAAATCATTAAACATCAACTCTGGTACAGGTCTTAGTCCCGTAAGTGCCATCCCCACCGAAGCTGATAAATAGCCATGCTCAGAAATCGGAGTATCAATAACACGTTCCCTGCCATATTTCGGCATCAATCCTCGTGTGATACCCATGACACCGCCCCAGGCATCCTCGTTATTATTTTCTAAGTGCTCAACATTAACACCACCTGAGATATCCTCTCCTAGGAGAACAACTCGCTCGTCTCTTTCCATGGCTTGATCGAGCCCTTCATTGATGGCTTTCATAAATAATGTTTCTCTAGTCATTATGAATCCTCCTCAATCAGTCTGCAAATACGTCTTCGTAGAGAGCTTCTTCTTTTGGAATTGGGCTCTCTTGAGCAAAGTGGATTGCATCTTCAACATCTTTTTGTGATTGGGCAACAATCTCATCCAATTCATCTTGGCTAAGGATACCCTTTTCAGTTACCAGGTCACGAAATACTTCCAAGGCATCCACATCTGCCCATTCTTTTTCGATTCCATCTGGTGCTTTGTATTTTTGCTCATCTCCTTCGAAATGGCCATGGTTACGATAAGTAATAGCTTCAATTAACGTTGGACCATCTCCACGACGCGCACGTTCAACGGCCTCTTTAGCCACTTGATAAACAGCAAATAAGTCCTTACCATTTACGCGAACTCCAGGCATATTGTAAGCTTGTGCACGTTCAGCAATTGTTGGTGAACCTGATGAATACCATTGTGGTGTTGATTCTGCAAAAAGGTTGTTTTCATTTACAAATACCACAGGTAGATTCCAAATAGAGGCCATGTTTAAGCACTCATGAAAATTACCTTCATTGGCAGCACCATCACCAAAGAAACATACAGCAACATCATCAGTCTTTAGATATTTGTTGCGCATAGCAGCCCCAGTCGCAAGACCAAAGCCTCCGCCTACCATACCATTAGCACCAAGGATTCCTTTATCCAAGTCAGCGATATGCATAGAGCCACCCTTACCTTTACCAAGCCCAGTAGACTTACCAAAGATTTCAGCCATCATTTTTTTAAGGTCTCCACCTTTAGCCACACAGTGTCCATGTCCTCGATGTGTGCTAGTAATGTAGTCTTTATCAGTCAAGTTAGCACATACCCCAGTCGCAATAGCTTCCTCACCTGAGTAAAGGTGAACAAATCCTGGAATTTGACCGAGTGAAAAGAAATGTCGTGCATTTTCTTCAAAATTTCGAATATCCCACATAGTCTTATACATGGATTTAGCCTCTTCTTTTGAAACATTTTCCACACCAAGATCATGGGCAGTTTGAACCTTAACTTCTTCCTTGGTTAAGGTTTGTCCCTGATGTTTTTCTTTCATTAGGGCTTGTGGCAATTCTTGATAATGTGTCATATTGTTTCCTCCTTCTATAGAGAGCTTTATAAAAAACAAATATTATTGACAGATATATAGATTTGAAAAAATGAGAATGGCTGTGCTAAACCTATCCATCGACCTTAGGACCTTAAAATCAGTCTTGCAACTTCCTGAACCAACTCAGAAATTGTTGGATGTGCAAAAATTGTCTTATCAAGCTGATCAAGTGTTCCTTCAGCATCTTTCAAGACAATCAAGGATTGTAGAATATCAGTTGCATGTGGACCAACGATAACGGCACCTAATAGTAGGTGATAGCGTTTTTCGGAGACAATTTTAACAAAACCTTTTGCTGAATTAGACGCAATGGCTCTACCATTATAAACATAAGGAAGTTGACCAACTGATATATCATATCCTTGTTGTACCGCCTCCTCTTCTGACAAGCCAAAGGAAGCAATCTCCGGCGTTGTAAAGAGCGACCGTGGAACACTTGAATTATTAACCGGCTCCTCAGCCTGACGACAAATGGCTCGAACAGCTTTGATTCCCTCGCTACTAGCAACATGAGCTAACATATATCCAGGAATCAAATCCCCAATCGCATAAACACCTGATTGAGATGACTCGTAATAACTATCTACCTTAATAAAGCCTTTTTCGGTCAGCTCCAAACCCATCATTTGGGCTAACTCAATATTTGGCTTACGCCCAGTTGCTACAAGCAAGTTATCATAAGAGTAGGACTTGCCATCTGCTAAAATTACAGCATTTTCTTTAACCCTATCTATGCTAACTCCCTCCAGAATGGTAATTCCAAGTTGTTCCATCTTTTCTCTAATAATGGAACGTGCTTCGTCATCTTCAGTTGCTAAAATTGTTGGTGCAACCTCTATCACTGTCACATCCACACCAAGTGGAGCCATGGCAAAAGCTAACTCAACGGAAATAATACCTCCACCAATGATAACCAAACGTTGAGGAAGTTCCTTTAAGTTGAAAAAGTTATCTGTTGTCAAGTAGTCGACATCGTCAATACCAGGAATAGGAGGAATAAATGGATGACTCCCCGTCGCCAAAATAAGAGACTTACCTGAGACTCTTTCACCATTAACTTGGAAGGTTTTATCAGAAATATAAGCTGCCTCACCTTCAATATAGGTGATCCCTAATTGTTTAAAACTTGATTGAATACCAGACTGTAGTGTTGCTACGACTTGATCTTTGCGAGCAACAAGTTTTTGAAAATCAAGATTATCATTTAAAATTGTTACTCCATACTGAGAGGCTTCTTTAGCAGCTAATAGCCAATGAGCATGTTCAAGATAGGCTTTGGATGGGATACAGCCAACGTTCAAACAAGTGCCACCTATGGAGTTTTTCTCAATGACAGTTACCTTTTTACCTAAACGGGCAGCTTCTTCAGCAGCAACATAACCACCAGGACCTGCCCCTATAATGAGAATATCACATTGACTCAAAACAATACTCCTTTCTAGAATGGAAGTCGGCTGTTAGCCGAACCACTTCAAGTAGGACAAAAACTCGGAGATGTTTTTGAAAGCGTTTTCCATACTTTGATTATAAAACTAATACTTATGAAAATCAAGTAATTCACTGAAAATGTGATGTTTTGGTAGTGAAAATATTCACAAGTAATGCAAACGTTTGCCATTCTCTAATCTGGATGATGTTAGTACTTATATTTTGCTGATTTGTATAAAAACTAGAAAAATACAAATCTCCCCTAATCATTAAATAATTCTTCAAAATGTTATAAAAAACACTCTAGCGTCTATAGCTTGGATAAAACTATAGAAATTAGAGTGCTTTTACTATTAGAAAGAATATATGGATTTAAAAAGGAATTTAAATTAATCTAAAGAAAGTTGATTTTTCAGCTGAATAATATTATAAGAATATCGATTTGTAGTTATTTTGAATGTAACTTATAAGTGAATAATTAGGAGTAGAATATGACAACCCTATCTTTTTAGTAGAGTAGCTTTTTAGACTTATGTGAAAAATCAATTGACTTTATAACTATTTATCGTCTTTTTTTACCATATTTTTAACGCCTTCGATAGCTCCTTCAATAGCATCTTTGGCGTCTTCAGCAACTTCTTTCACTTTTGAGACTGCTTTTTCCGCAGCACCCTCTTTTTCTATTTTTTTATCACCAGTTAATTTTCCGACACCTTCTTTAAATGCGCCTTTAGCTTGGTTGAGTTTTTCTTCTACTGACATAATTTTATCCTCCTTTGGACATAAAGATTGTTAAATATGAACGCTCTTAAACAATACATTCAAATTTTTAAGTATAACAAGATAAGTTAAATTATAGCTTTTGTGTTGAAGTCGAGTCATAAACAGCTTGAACACCCTCACTAACGTTATCTTTATTTGCTGATAAACCATTAGCTAGTCCATGTTTACCACTTTTTTAATTTATCGGCACTAAGTTTGAGTTGATTGGAGTCTTCCTGTCGAAATATTGAAAATTATTCTTTTTTTCCTAAGAAAAATGATACTACTGCAACAACAATAACTGCCCCTAAAATTGATGGAATTAAGGCCATTCCAGCTAGTCTAGGTCCCCAAGAACCGAAGAGTGACTGTCCAACAGATGAACCAATTAAACCTGCAAAGATATTGGCAATTATTCCCATGGAACCTCCCTTTTTAGTGATTCCACCAGCAATAAAACCTATAAAGCCTCCGACAATAATAGCCCAAAGCATAATGTCTCCCCCTTTCTAAATAGAGGAAAGTTAGATTGTTTGGAAAATCAAACCATCTAAAGAGTTACATTTTAGCTAAAACATTTTTTATATTAATCTTAACAATCATAAGATTAATGTTAGTATATACCTGTTAATAACAGTATAAGTTAATCAAATTGATAAGTCAATGAAAATGTTTGCGCTTACACAAAAATAGACATGAAAACCATCATGGGTCTTTGAAATCGCTTGCATAGTTTTACAATTTCGCTTATCTCATTTTTTTGTTAAAAATCTACACAGGCTTCTACTATTATTAGGGCTTCCTCTAAATGGATTGATTTATGAATAAAAAGTTTGATTAAACTGCTACATTCATATGATTGATTAGCATTTTAGCCACAAAAGAAAATAGCCCTAAAACGTTCGAGTGACGAAAGTAAAAATAAAATGTATAATTGAGACATGTAAACCCTTACACATTGTTCTTTAAATAGTAAGTATCTAACAAAATAGTATAAATAATACACCAAACACTGCATCACTTTCAGTAGGAGTTTAACATTAATAAGGAGTGGTGAATTAAATATGAATTTGATTAACTCATAAATGATTTATTTGCTCAATATCCTTATGCCAATTTTGAGAAGACAATTGAAAGTAGAAGATAAAACACGCCCACGTAAAGAAGTTACAATAATAATGACCAATGATTTAGATACGTCGTCAAAGAGTGAGCTTAAAAAATTGACTATACTAACAAAGAGGGAGTACTGTTATGGAAAAAGTTTTGAAGGATGGTAAACTTTATTCTCTAATAGAATTTAGGGACAAAATCTATGAGGATTTAGATTTATCAAAAAGTGACTTAACCACTTTATTGTGTGCGATATTGATTGCATCTATTGGTTTGAATATGAATTCTATTCCAACAATCATAGGGGCAATGTTGATTTCTCCATTGATGACACCTATCCTTGGAGTAGGTTTTGCGTTAGCAATATTAGATACAAAACTTCTTAAAAAATCGTTTAAAGTTCTTTTTATTCAAGTTGCAGTAAGCCTTTTAGCCTCTACACTTTATTTTTTACTTTCGCCCATTTCTTACGCAAGTACGGAAATTATTGCTAGAACTTCGCCCACAATTTGGGACGTTGTAATAGCATTCGTCGGTGGATTAGCCGGCATTATTGGAGCACGAAAGAAAGAAGCTAATAACATTGTTCCTGGTGTCGCCATTGCAACTGCTCTTATGCCACCCGTTTGTACCGTGGGATATTCTATTGCCACAGGAAATCTTGAGTATATGATAGGGGCGTCATATTTGTTCTCCATTAACTGCAGTTTTATTATGATTGCTACATATATTGGCACTAATGTGATGATGGTTAATAATCCTTATGTTAAACATAATCGTGAAGCCTCTAAAATGCGAAAAATATTAATTCTAGTCTCGCTTGTTCTTATTATTCCAAGTTTAGCTTCTGCAACTACCTTAGTTAGAGATACGCTAATCAATGAGTCTATCAATAATTATCTATCTGATCAATTTGAAAACCATACTATTTTGAAAAAGAAATATAGTAAAGAAAACAATACACTAAAGCTAACTATTTCAGGTAAGTATCTTTCAGAAGCTGAGTTACAAGGTATCATTAACAAACAAAATGAATATGGCTTGAAAAATATCTCGATTCAGGTTTCACAATTAACAAATGATAGATTAACTGAAAAAGAATTAGTCGACTACATCATTCAATATAAAAACGATGATGATCTTCAACAAATAGAAAAGGATAAGTAAAAAGAATCCCCAAATAACAATAAGTAATGTGAGATATTAATTTGATAAGCATAAGAAACCGTTGAAAAGTATTGTCACTAGTAGTCCATAGGAGAAAATATCAATGAAAAAAGTAATGATAATTATTAATCCAACTTCTGGAGGAGAAACAGCATTAGATTATAAAGAGAGCTTGGAGAATAAGGCTAAAGAGTATTTTGATTATGTTGAAACTAAGATTACGCAAAAAGCCAAAGATGCAACTCAATTTGCTGAAAAAGCCTCTAAAGAAAAATATAATGCAGTAATTGTTTTTGGTGGAGACGGTACTGTAAATGAGGTTATTTCAGGGATTGCTGAAAAAAATCACATTCCAAAACTTGGGATTATTCCTGGTGGAACTGGTAATTTAATCACTAAGCTACTAGAAATCAACCAAAGTATTGATCAAGCGATTGAAGAACTTGACTTCAATTTTACTAAAACCATTGATGTTGGAAAAGCTAATCAACATTATTTTGGCTATATTTTTAGTGTTGGATCTTTACCAGAAGCTATTCATAACGTTGATATTGAAGATAAAACAAAGTACGGTATCTTTGCATATGCAATCAATACGATGAAGTCCGTTGTGGAAGACGATGTATTTAATGTTCGTATTGAAAGCGAAAATGGCAATTATGAAGGTGAAGCTAGTCAGGTCTTAGTTCTTCTATCTAATTACTACGCAGACAAAAAACTATTTGATGAAAATACAGATGGATATGGAAATATCTTGATTTTAAAAGATGCATCCATCATTTCTAAATTATCGACTATCCCAGATTTGTTAAAAGGGGATCTAGTAGGTAACGATAATATCGAGTATATCAAAGCGCGTAATATTAGGATTTCTTCAGATGTTGAGTTAGAATCAGATGTTGATGGCGACAAGTCGGATAATCTTCCAGTAGATATAAAAATACTAGGAAATCATATCGAGGTGTTCTCAAGCAAGAAAGAATAATTTTTAACTTTCCACTTCTTCATTGTTATAGCGCCTTATCCAACTAAAAAATAAGATAAGTTAATGTATCAATAGCTATGAAATTTTTAATGTTAGGAATTAAGTAATACAAAAAAAGAGCAGTTCACTTTTTACTGCTCTTTTGGATTTCTGATAATTGAAACAATGTGTGGATAAGTCAGTTTATACTCTGACTTTCTCTACACCACTACTAGCAATTCTCATGGCAAGAAGAATTATCAGCACCTTAATCACCAGGGATAGCCAAATACTCTCAACAGATGACAGTTGCGACAGACAATTGATCAGCGCATGTGTCATGACACAAAGCCAGAGACTTCTGGTCTTTGTATAAATGGCGGATAAGATAAAACAGTTGCTTAATAAGCCTAGCAAGAAAGGCAAGAAATGAATCGTGGCCAAAGAACCATCAATGTAAAAATAGAGCAAATGCCATAGTGACCAAGCCAAAAATGTAAAGAGTGTGGACACTAGGTAGGTCAACTTTTCTTGCAAAGTAGGCTGGAAAAAATAGCGCCAGCCAATTTCTTCGATACCACCAAAGACAAGAGCTTTTAGAAATAAAATGATGGGGAGATACCAAGCCTGGATAACCATCCCACCACTCAATACCAGTGGTAAAAAATCCAGGACTAGAAAAATGAGGACTAAGAGATAGTTACTAAGAGGCTGATTGACTTGGAAAAAATCTCTGAGAAGCTCTTTAAAACTGGAGTGATGATAGCGGATGCTAACATAGCCACCCCAAATAGCTGAGGACAACCCACCTAACATAAGGGTAAGCAGTCCTATTGGAGTTCCATAATCAACCCTAAATCCCCAAGCTCTTAAAAGCCAAACAAGGAGACTAACTAATAAGATTTGTCCGAGGGTCCCCGCCAGATAAAGCGACAAGGCTTGTTTTCTTTTCATATATCGGTTCCTTTTTCTATCCTATTCAAACTTTCGTCGCACGTTCCCTTATTTCATTTCAACCCATTTTTCATTGTCCATGATAAAGGGCTTAGCTAGACCTTCACCTGTGTAATCCTGGTATTTGGTCTCCAAGTATTTGTAGACATCTTCCTTGGTCGCAAACTTGATAGCTTGGTAGGGCTCTTCGAAGGTCAACTTTTCAACAAATAAGTAGCCATCCGTCGTAGGCACCAAGACGCCGACGTGACCGACAAAAAGGGAATCTCCATCCAGATTATCGTGAACAACAACCGACAGCATGCGTGCCTTATCATCAAAGGTGAACTGTTTGTAGTAATCCTCCATATGCTTGGCGTGAACCTTGACATCTTGGGTAGCTTCAGTCTTGACCCTTGAAAAAAGAATGTCAAAGTTTGCCTGGTCCTTGGCATTAAAGAGCTTGCCCTTGTCAATGGCGTCCTTGTCTTGGAAAAGGAGCTCAGTATCACTTTTGACTTGAGGAATCTTGATTTTGCCTTTCAGTAGCGTGTAGGTGTTGATACGGCAGTTGGTACCGATAAAGTCACCATGCTTAGCTGTCCACAGGCTACTGATTTTTTCCACATCATAGTCTGTTTTGGTAAATGGCGCATAATTCCCAGATAAACCAACAGAACCCACGGTGTCATTGTAATCAGTGACGAGATTGATAAAGTTATCCACACTCTCCTCGTTCAAATGTTTCGAGAGTATGGCTCGCACCTCACTAATACTAGCCTTACTATTAAGGTTGGAGTAGCTTGCTTGCTCCACCTTTTTGTGGAAATGTGCAAAAACTGCTAAGCCGACAAGTAGCAGGCTAGAGATACATAAGAGAATTAGCGTCTGTTTTTTTAGATGTTTCATAGGCGCCTCCTTGGCTTCATTATACCAGATTTTGACAGCTACTTATTCTCAGGATACTTTTTGCAGTGTAAAAATGTCATTGAAACCAAATGAGCACCTCGGGGTAGCCGTTAGGAAAGAAAAAAACTGCAAGCAAGTAGCTGCAGTTCGTGTATAACCATAGTCCTTATTTCTGAGTATTGCCAAGTTTTTTAAGATAAGTATAGCCCAGATAGAAAAAGAAAAGCGCTAAAAGAATAAAGAATCCCATGACGAGTTTGGTCCCACCTAATTGATAGGCAATGTAAACAAAAGTATTAACCTTGATCTTACCACCCGTTTTTTCCAATAGCGAAAGGCTCTGTGAGTAATAGTGACCAAGCCAAATAGCTCCTAGCCCTAATAACGGATAAATAATGACACCCAAGATAGGGTTCTTTTTTAACAAATTATCTAACATACATCCCCCAATTTTTTTTAATGCCATAGTAATAGCTTACCAAAGATTGCCTAGAAAATCAAAGTGCCTCCCATTGCACAAAAATCAAAAGGAACCAAGCCAAGAAGCTGGTTCCATTGTAAATCTAAAAGACGACACGTGTTCCATGAACTTGTTCGAGACCAGGAATGGCAAGAAATCGGTCACGGTTGGTTACGGAGATACCACCACCTGCTAAAATCTCCAACTGACCATCTGCTAGCTGAACCAATTCTGCATAGGCTTGCAAGCGTAAGCGTATGGGGGTATCAGGAGTTCCAGCACGAGTAAGAAGACGCGTCACACCATTTTCCTTGAGCCACTGGATAGCACTAGGCTGATCTTCAATAGCAATTTGGTCAAAGGCCATATGCATGGTGACCTCCAAACCTTGACTGGCTTCTAGTAGTGTCCTAAGAGCGTCTTTATCAAGTTGATTTTCTGAGGTGAGAGCGCCTAACACAAAACCATCAACGCCCAATTCCCGCGCACACTTCATATCTTCCAACATGATGGCTAATTCCTCTTGGCTATAGACAAAATCTCCTCCTCGTGGACGAATCATCACAACCACTTTAGCTTGATAGGTCTTGGCTAACTCAACTGCTACTTTTATAACACCATAAGACGGCGTCGTGCCCCCGACAGCCAGATTATCGCATAACTCCACTCTCTGAGCACCAGCTTTGAAAGCTTTTTCCAACAAAGTAACATTTTCTGCACAAAATTCATATATTGGCATACTGAACCTCCAATTAGTTGTAGTAGCGAGGGAGTGGCTACTTCTTCTTTTGTGGAAAAAGGGGAAGGCCGAGCTTGGCAATCTTTTCAACTGGGGTCTTCATGCCATCCTTGACCCATTTGGAAATCACTGAAACAATAGCCGAGCTCCAGAAGGAATTGAGGTAACTACCAGCACCATTTGATGAGCTACCATTTCGTTTTTCCAAAAAATCATAAACTGCCTTGGTCAATACCTGCTCAAAATTATAATCAATGGCAAGACTGATGATTTTGGCTTCTTTTTTGACTTCCTTAAGGAGATAAACCCAGACTTGGTAAAGATCCGTCTTGAGATTATAGCCGTCCAAGGACTTAGTAATCTTTGCAATGCTAGACTCAAAAATAGACTTCAAAATCTCTTCCTTGGAACCATAATTGCGATAAAAGGCAGCACGGGATACACCTGCACGCTCCACCAGTTCCGATATGGTAATCTTTTTAAAGTCTTTTTTCTCCAACAATTGCAGGAGAGAAATTTCAATGGATTCTCGTGTAATTGCTTTGTTTTCTTGGTTAAATCGTTTGAGATTTTCCAAGGATTTCTCTGAGATTTTTCTTTCTGCCATAACATTCACTTTCTATCTGTCACACCTGATGAGATCTGCTTTGATAGCAATGCACTTCATGATAAAATTGTAAAAGAAGACAAATAACTTGTCAATGTGCATTATGCAGATATGAGGTGTAACCTATGAAATGGAAAATTATTGCGGATTCAGGCTGTGACTACCGTTCTTTGGACAATCTGGCACCAGATACGGAGTTTGTCAGTGTTCCTTTGACTATCCAAGTGGGCGAGACCATTTACAGGGATGATGCCCAACTCAATATTAATCAAATGATGGAGGAAATGTATGCGACTACGACTGCTTCTAAGTCTGCTTGTCCGAGTCCTGATGATTATATGAAATCCTTTGAAGGAGCGGACAATATCGTCGTCGTGACGATCACTGGAACCCTTTCTGGTAGCTACAATAGTGCTGAAATCGCTAAGAAAATTTATCTGGAAGAGCATCCTGATACTAAGATTCACGTGATTGATAGCCTGTCAGCTGGTGGCGAGGTCGACCTTATCGTTCGTAAACTCAATCACTTAGTCGCTGAAGGCCTTGATTTTGACCAAGTCGTTGATGGCATCACAGCTTATCAAGCCAAGACTAAGTTGCTCTTTGTTTTAGCCAAAGTTGATAATTTGGTGAAGAATGGTCGTCTAAGTAAACTTATCGGGACTGTCGTCGGACTCCTCAATATCCGTATGGTTGGAGAAGCTAGCAAGACTGGTACTCTTGAGTTGCTTCAAAAAGCGCGTGGTCAAAAGAAAGCTATCAAAGCTGCTTTTGATGAATTAATCAAAGCAGGTTATAATGGCGGACACATTACCATCGCTCACCGCAACAATGACAAATTTATCGAGCAATTCTCTGAATTGGTTCGCGAAAAATTTGCTAATGCAAGCATCGAAGTCCTTCCTACTTCTGGACTTTGTAGTTTTTATGCTGAAGAAGGCGGACTCCTCATGGGGTACGAAATTTAAGAAGACATTGAAAAGAGGCTGGACTACATGTTCGGTCTTTTAAAAATCAGATTATGCTATTTGATAATCAGCAGAATAGGATTTTAAAACTAAAAACTCTTTCTTGACAATCCAACGTAATCGCTTTCATCATCCCCTTCATTTATGGTAAGATGGAAGTGACGCATTAGTATCATATGCTTATCAATTTAAATACCCTTATTAAACATGGAGATAGTTTATGAAACAGAAACATTCACATTTTCTAATCCCTGGAATCCTTCTTCTAGGGATCGTTTTGCGGGCCCCGTTCACAACCTTGTCTACGGTCTTATCAGACATTGCTTCTGGTCTAGGCGTTGAGGTCAGTTCTCTCGGTCTCTTGACAAGTCTGCCTCTCTTGACCTTTGCGATATTCTCTCCTTTTGCGGCTAGCTGGGCCAAACGCTTTGGTATTGAAAGACTCTTCCTCGGTGTTTTAATTGTGATGACACTCGGTTCTGCTTTGCGTACCCTTAATCTCCCTCTTCTTTATGTGGGGACGATTTTAGTCGGAGCGGGAATTGCCTTTATCAACGTCCTTCTCCCAAGCCTAATTCAGGCTAATGAGCCAAATCAGTTAGGATTCTTAACCACACTCTACATTACAGCCATGGGCTTGTCCACAGCTGTGGCTTCATCGGTAGCCGTTCCAATCACTAAGGCAACCTCATGGCAAGGCTTGGTCTGGGTATTGACAGCGGTCTGTGCCTTAGCTCTTATGATTTGGCTCCCTAATGTCCGTCACAATCATTACTTAGAACAAGAAACTTCTACCAGCGAAAATTCAGGCAGTTGGTATAAGAGTGGCAAAGTCTGGGCCATCATGATTTTCGGTGGATTACAATCACTCTTCTTCTATACCACTATCACTTGGCTTCCAACCATGGCCACTCAAGCCGGTGTCGGCGAGGCTAATGCCGGAATTCTAGCTTCCGTTTTCACACTGACGAGTATTCCATTCTCTATGATCGTTCCTAGCCTAATCACTAAACTTTCTGATCGTAACCGCCATGTGATGCTAGTGGCTACCGTCCTAGCAGGACTCATCGGAGTTGCCATGCTTCTAGTCAATACAGACAGATTTGTGTATTGGTTAATCCTTAACCTCCTAATCGGAAGTTCTGCTAGTGTCCTATTCCCTTACATGATGGTTTCCTTTTCAATGAAGGCTAGCACGCCTGAAAAAACAGCCCAACTATCAGGTTTAGCCCAAACCGGAGGCTATATCTTTGCAGCCCTTGGTCCAGTCTTGTTCGGTTCAAGCCAACAACTCTTCCACTCTTGGACCCCTGCTGTTTTAATTCTTCTTATCTTGACCATGATCATGGGAATTACCCTTTACAAAGTTGAAAAAACAGACGTTATTTTGTAAGAGAAAAACTAATAAAAGAAAATGTCCCACAAGTTGTAGCTTGTGGGGTGTTATTTTGTATAATCAATCGTTATTCTCCAAAAATGGAACAACCAACTTAATCCACTCTTGAGGTAGGTAGGCTGATAAATAGCCGTGGTTATAGCCCTTTGCTTCATATAAGATAGTGTCGGGGTGCATCTTCTGAAATAATCTAGCTGATTCTTTAACACCGTTCAATTCCTTTTCACCATAAATATAGAGAACCTGCGCCTTACTTTTAGAAATACTACTCTTCAACTTGTAGTGCCCCATATAAGTTTGATAGATGGTCACTAATGTCTTGATAGGTGTCCTTGGCATATCCTCCATATAATAATTTTTTATCTCGTCTGGGTAAGCTAATTGGGGATAGAATTTATTCATTAAGCTTAACTGAAATTTACAAGAGGATTTACTAAACATCAGTTTACCAAATAAAGACAACAACAAGATGCTAAATCTCGCCAACCTTGGCTGAGGAATACAGAGACTTCCATCTATGATGGCTTTCTCAGCTATATCGCTGTCTAAGGACAAGATCTCCATGACAATTTGACCACCAAGAGAAACTCCACCCAAAGCAAACAGTTTTCCATCACAGTTTTGTCGAACATAATCTAGAATTTCCTGTGCCGAATCTTCCGTTGATATATAATCCTCTTGATACTCTTCTCCGTGTCCATTAAGTGTAGGTAAAATGACATGGTAATTATGAGACAGGAGACGAGCTTGCCTAAGATAATTCCACCAAGAGCTACCCCCACCATGTATCAATAAAACGGGAGGCAAATTTTTATCACCAAATTTATGAAATTTCATATTTGAACTCCTTACTGTAGAATTCTACTAGATGCTTCAATTAAGACTTATCACGTTCAAACTGTAAAAATGTCACAACGTATGATTTCAATATACATCTATATTTTAATAAAACTATGATAAAAAACATTAAAAATCCGCATCAGAACAATGAATGCCACGCAAAGTAGCAAATATAATGAGAATGCAACCTCTACTTGCTTGTGCTGTAATAATCGTTTATTCTATACTAAAATCAGTCATATTGCTACTTTATGACAAATTACATCATAAAATATAGAGGAGGTCATACAACATGACATTTGCTGAAAAATTAAAATACATGCGTAAACAAGTAGGGATGTCACAAGAACTTTTAGCTGAAAAAATCGGTGTATCAAGACAAGCTGTAACAAAGTGGGAAACTGGTGCTGGAATTCCAGATATCGAAAATATGATATCCATCTCAAACCTATTTAACATCTCTATCGATGAGCTAATCTGTAATGAAAGAACTACTCTTAAGACGAGCGAATATCTTTTTGAGAGTATCACAGAGTATGATATCGATAAGATCAAGAGCTATGATATGAAGTTTGGAGGCGCAGAAAAGTTTGTATTGTCTGGATACAACGGAGAAAAAATTCGAGTTCGTCTGGTATCTAACCTTCTTCCTACACTTCAAAATGATTTTAAAGTAAAAATTGATGATAGTAGAAAAAGAATTGACGTAGATGTAAAACGTTATAATGGTGTAACAGAGGCAACGGCTAAAGAAACTGTCAGTATCTTTGTGCAAATCCCAACTCCTTATATTAGTCACATTGAATGTGCGGTTCGTGCAGAGTCTGTAGAAATTCACTCCCTAGAATGTGACAATATCGAACTTGACGTTAAGACATCTCGTATTACCCTAGAAGATATTTCAGGTAAAGTAAAAATAAACTGTAATCTTGATATGGAAGTATTATGTAATTCATTAAACGGTGAAGTTTACATTAACCAGATTTCAGCAACATCCAGAATTCGTATTCCTAAAAACAGCCTATTTACTGCTGTTACCAAAGGGATTGGTACAAATATTTATTATGAAAAAAATGGACAAAAAACTGAACCATTTGATTCACCCGATTCAGATAATATAATCGAATTGAATGGTATTAAGAGTGAACTGGTTATCTATACAGCTGAAGAAAGAGGGTAACTAAATGAATGTAAATTATTTAAAAAGATACATCATCAGTTCTTATGTCCTTGTTTGGGCACTCATTATTTTTGTAGCAGCTCCTGCAAGTTTATTATTTAAGGTTCCACCTGTTATCATGTGGATTGTACGAAATATCGTCGCGTGGTCTCCATCATACCTACTTTTATTTGGATGGAAATATTTCAGGACTGATGAGAAAAGAACAACTTTCCTTAAGCGGTGTTTTTCCGCTAAAGTGTCTTTACTCCCACTCCTATCTTCATTTGGTCTGACATTTGGGCTCAGTGTATTATCACTCTTCATCTACTCACTTATGACCCAAAAAACAATGTTCTCCTACATCAATCTAGGAACCGTATCATTGCCACTAAGTATATTCTTATCATTTACATCAGGTCCGACTGGTGAAGAATTAGGTTGGCGTGGTTATATGAGAGAAGAATTTAATAAAAAGTATCATTTTTTAAAATCCTCTATTTACCAAGGCCTAGTCTGGTGTTTCTGGCATACACTTCTGTGGGTTGTAGATTCAAAATTTACGGACTGGCGTGCCATTCCTTATATTATTGCTAACATAGTTGTGATTACATCTATTACTATTTGTATGAATATTATTTTGGAAAAATATAATAATCTGATTTATTCTATTTTCATGCATTTTGGCTTTAATATCGTTTATGTATTTTTGGATGCCGATATCGGATTTTTTATCATTTTGACCTTGCTATATATACTCATTACACCTATTGCAATTTATTTTCGAAATAAACGTGTGAAAGCATATAATTAAAAAATTACCACTAACTCTATCTAATCTGGACCTTTTCGATTTCTACAGCAATATCGTCGTATGAACTATCTAGTTCCCTATAAATTCCCAAACTAGAACATGAGAACCCCAATAGATGAAAGCATCTGTTGGGTTTCTCATGCTTTTAAAAATTATATTCTGTTTCTGATTAGAAGGTAAATTTATCTTTGCTTTTCTAACAAACCATTTCACATAAACTGAATCATAAACTCTCAAAACTCAGTGGTTTAACGATTGAATCTCTTCTTTGACATATCCTTCTACATCTTCAATCTCTACAAACAGCGGGTCTAAGTGACACAAGAAGTGCCAATCTTCAGCGCCACGTTTTCTGTAGAGAATCGCTTCGCCGTCTTCGCTTCCGAAAAAGCTTCTGTCGGCTTCATATCCACAGCGTTCTATGAAGTCTTTTGCCTTGCGATAGTTCGCTTCTCTTGCTTGGACATAGGCTTTCACTTCATCGTTGTTAACGACATACGCGTCGATTTTTGAATATCCTTCGATCACTTTATCGTTTTTAACGGATAGATTCGAAATTTCTTTCCAAATAATGTCCACATTTTCCTCAGAATTAAACGAAAATCTAGATAGAGGGACAATATTTCCGTTAAAGACAATTTCCATATAATCCGGCAAGTATTTTGGGTTCACATACTCCGCTTCAAGTCCATCTTCTGTTTCTAAAGTATACCCCGGGATTTGAGCTACAAACGTTCTCCCCTCTTCTAAAGAATCAAACGTGACTAAATCCTTTTGATAATCACCTTGATACAATTCCAATATAACCATCGATAACCCTCCATTTAAACTTTACAGCGAGCGCTACGCAAATTCATTTTTCAGCTTTTACAAGCAGTGATACTGCATCAACATGAAACGAGTGATCACTGAGTATATCAAGTGAAGCTGTCTGTATGTGGAAACATGTCTATAGAGCTTTTAACAATCGCATAAGGTTATCATTTAAATGTATTTCCTCGACAAACTGGGAGTTAGAAAGATCTCCGCAAATAAACCATGTCTACCAACTGAATGCCACCTTCATATATTGGATGGTCATAATTGTCTGTAAAGAAGTTCGGGACGATATGTGATCGCACAAACCCACACTTTTCATAAAACGGAATCGTCATTGGACTATCGCCCGTTCCTACCTGCAGGGTAGAATACTCTTCTCTGTATTTCGTGATAATAAAATCAATCATGGCTTTCGCGTAACCTTTGCCTTGATATTCCGGAACTGTCGCAATATTCTTAATTTCAAGTACGCCATTTCCCACATCGATTACAACACACTCACATTTAATACCATTATCATCAAGTACATACATTTTACCCTTATCAATATAACGGTCTATCATATCCTCCTGCTCATCTGCCAATAATAGCAACTCAATATAATTTTTTTGTTTTCCATAACCTCTATTATTTCCATCAACACACCCACTTCTTAAAATATTTATTGTTGTTATTGTTTCGCAAATAATTTATAAACTCGATTTTAGCATCCCACGGGTTCAATGATTTGTAATCAAATCCAATGATTTAAAAGCTATCATCAAAAAATTGTTTATAGCAATTAGCTTCTTCTGCATTACCACCCTTACCATGAACATATATAACGGCATTTTTCATTCAAATCCTCTCCACAAATTCTAATTTGATTATTTCTTTTTCTTCGGTTTTGGTGCAGGTAACTCATCATACATTGAATTGAATAAGCCGGTTAAAAATTCTTTGTTATCAACATCATCTACCAATAACATTTCCTTTGCTCCATCATATGGTAACTCGTACTTTGCATTCGGCATATATGCTATTGCAGACTTAATAGGCTTCACTAAAAATCTATCATCATAAATTCCACCCACAATTTTTCCGCGATAATAAATAATATATTCACCCATCATTGATTTATATGTTATTTCTTCCAACTCAGATAGTTGTTCTAAAATGAAGTTTAAATATTCTTTACTTGAAGCCATTTTTTCTATCTCCCTTAATTACTAAAATTTCAATAGTCCATTTTCGTCAAACTTAAAATTTGGACCCCATGCAACTTCCCAACAGTATCCATCTAAATCCGAAAAATATGCATGATATCCACCCCAAAAAACTTCCTGTGGGTCTTTCACAATTTTTCCACCTGCTTTTCCTTACTCATTCTATTACTCGCAAATATCGTATAAATTAAATAACCAATAAAAATGATAATAAAAGTAACATTAATTTTTAACACAAAATAGAGATTTAACAAATTTGCGAACGCATGAAATAATATACAGTACCCCACAGATTTCGTTTGACGATAAAGAAGCCCTAAAACAAAACTTAAAAATAATGTATATGTGAAAAATAAAATAAAAGGAAATCCTTGATGACTTTCCCCAACTATAAACCATAAAGGCAGATGCCAAATCCCCCAAATTGATCCTACAATCAAATTAGATTGCCAATACGTATATTTTTTATCAAGTAACGGTTGTAATATACCTCTCCATCCTAATTCTTCATGTCCACCACCAAAAAAAATTAATTGAATAAAGAATAGTGGCATCAGATAAAGTGATACTCCGTTTAATTCTAAGGAAGATACAGAAAATAGTATCAAAATTGCTAACATATGAATAATGAAATAAATACTACTATTTTCTCTCTTATTAAATACAAAGTGTTTAAATTTTATATTGTTACTTTTCAAATAAAACCCACTTGCAATAGCTGGTCCAAGAGCACCAATTATATGTAAAATTCTCCCTATAAACGTCTCTAATCCCAAAATATGAGATTGTGTAAATATGGCAAGAAGCCCCCAAGCTATATAAGTAATTCCAAATGTGAAATAAAGATAATTTTTTAAGTTCTTTTTGTCAATTTCTGTCATTTATCTTCCTTATCTTGATTATTTTATGTATAAAATTTTTTTCTGCTTCTAAGTTGCTCTCGATTTATAACTAGGCATATTCTATCACAAAAACGCAAAAAAAGCCTTGCAATCAAGGCTTTTCATTATTGCTTCGTTACAAGGTTTTTATGATCTGACTCTTTGTATCAATGATACAACCTCAACATGTGGTGATAGTCAACATCTATATTATATAACGAAAGACATAGAGTTGTTGTTTAAAATTAAACTTTAGAATGAAAATATTTTATCGTTACCATTTTTCCAACTTTATAGCCGATAATTGTCACTTAATAAATTTACTTGCTAACTTGTAAACTTGTTGAATTTCTTTACTATTAACATCCCAACCATCAAGTTCTTCTTTAATCAACTCTGGAAATTTTTTGCTAATATCCCTCAAAGCATTTCCAACTGATTTTCTAACATATTCACTGGAATCTTCTTTTAATGCTGCAATACGTCTAACTGCTTCATATGGATTCTCTTTGAAATATGTTCTACTCGTCCATATTCTCAAACCTTCTGTAACAGCTCTTCTGACATTTGGATTATTATTTTGTAGCCAGTCGTCAATAACCGGAAGAGATTTTTCATAACCTGTTTGCTTACAAAATTCATCAAATGCTTTTGCTAATACTTCTTGAACTCTCCAATTGTCATCCTTTGAAACCTCATCCCTCATAAATAACAAAATTTCTTCATACGATGACAAATGGCCAAAGAGAAATACACTATACATTCTAACTTGATATACATTGGATTTAAAAGCTAAAAATGCTAATTCTTTGGTATACGCATTATTGTTTGTTTGATAGTCAGCAAGAGCTCTTTTCTCTTCCTCTTTGAATCCATTTTCTATCAAAGAAAATTCTTTTTCTAAATTTAAAACATATTCTTTCATGTAACTTGACCCCTAAATATCATTCCAATTTTCAAGATAATTCTCGATAGGTATCAATAAAGAATCGAATGCATTATAATCTGAGCAAATAATCTTGACATTTTCTCAAATTGATATTTCAACGTTTATATTTTTAAGTACCTACTAGGAATGATTTGCTTCAAATCATCATACCATTCTAAAATTTCCTTATCATCTCGTCGGTGTCCCTCCTCATTCTACGACAGCTATACCCTAGGGCACCTGCTCGACCTTCGGTCTTTCTTTGTCGAATGGGCAGATTATCTGCTTCTACTTCACTGATACCTCAGCTCGTACAAGTAGTGATACTGCCTCAACATGATGCGTTTGCGGGAGTTCAAAGCTCCAGTGGAGCTTTGAAGCATCTCACCTTGAAATATAAAAGCGAGATGCTTAACTGCGTTTTACCAATAAACTCACACACTCGACATGGTGCGTTTGCGGAAATAAGTCCACCGGCTGGACTTTCTTCAATTCATAACCCAACTCTTGATAGCGTTTGATATCACGCGCCATGGTTGCTGGGTTACATGAGACGTAGGTAATCTTCTCAGGTTGCATGGCGACGCTGGCTTTGATGAAGCTTTCTGTCAATCCCTTGCGTGGTGGGTCCACAATGATAATATCTGGTTTGATGCCATCCTTGCTCCACTTGGCCATGGCATTTTCAGCTGAGTCAGCCACATAGTGGGCATTTGTAATGCCGTTGCGTTCTGCATTTTTCTTGGCATCTTCGACGGCTGTTTCGATGACTTCAACGCCGTAGACTTCCTTGACCTGTTTTGCAAATGACAAACCGATTGTCCCGATTCCTGAATAGGCATCAATAACAATGCTGTTGCTGTTTAAATCTGAGAAGTCAATAGCTGTTTGATAGAGTTTTTCAGCCATCTCGGTGTTAACCTGATAGAAAGACTGGGCAGAGATCTCATAGTCATTGCCCAACATACTGTCTGTGATGGTGTCTTGGCCATAAAGGGTGCGGAACTCCTTACCAAAGATGGCGTTAGTGTTCTTATCGTTGATGTTTTGGATGATGGAAACGACACTTGGGAAGGCTTCTGTAATCTTAGCAATGACTTGGTCAATGCGGAAAACTTTTGGTCTGGTCGTTACAAAGACCAACATCATCTGACCTGAATAATGACCACGACGAACTACCAAATGACGAATCAAACCTGTCTGCTCCTTCTCATCATAAGGTTTAAGGTCATAGCGACGGAGAAGGTCACGGACAAAGACAATGAGTTTATCAATTTCCTTGTCTTGGATGAGGAAATCTTCAATTGGAATCAAGTCGTGCGAATTCTTGCGGTAGAAACCTGTTTCAAGCTGACCTTTAACACGGCGAACGGGCACCTGTGCCTTATTACGGTAAGCGTACGGTGTATCCATCCCCAATGTTTCAGCGACTTCTACGTCTGAGATACCTGCTGTCTTATAGAGGTTGTCCACAACTTGTTTACGCTTGAACTTAAGCTGCTCCTCGTAAGTCATGTGCCCAAAATCAGCAATTCCTGAACGGAGATAGGTTGCATCAATGTCCTGATTGCGGTATGGTGAAAGGGTCACATACTCCTCAACCTTACCAAAGCCGATATTTTTCTTGAGCTTAAGCACGCGCATCTTGATGACTTCACCTGGTAGGGCGTTATCCACAAAAAAGACAAAGCCATCTACCTTAGCGACACCCGCTCCTTCATGTGTCAAATCGACAATTTCAACTTCTACAATAGCGTTTTTATTTAACATAATTCAACTTTCTTTACTCTGATAGGCCTCTAGGGTTTCCTAAAAAGCCACTTGCTACTCTCCATTATAGCACATATAAATTAAATTTATGGCTGGCCATAAATATTATAGATTTTTCAGAAAAGTCATACAGTGCTATCATAGGTCCATGACAAAAAAATAAACGACTCAGCAACTAGGCTAGATGTCGTTTCTATCTAAAGGAGAATAATCATGCCAGATATTACCATTCATACAATCGAAACTGCACCGGAAGAAGTCAAAGACGTCCTTCAAACAGTCAAAGATGCCAATGGGGGATACATTCCAAACTTGATTGGTCTCCTTGCTAATGCGCCAACTGCGCTTGAAACTTACCGTACTGTCGGTGAAATCAACCGTCGCAATTCATTGACACCAACTGAACGTGAGGTTGTTCAAATTACAGCTGCTGTTACTAATGGCTGTGCCTTCTGTGTGGCAGGTCATACAGCCTTTTCAATCAAGCAAATCCAAATGACACCTCAACTTTTGGAAGCCCTTCGTAACCGTACACCAATCGAGGACGATCCAAAACTTGATACCCTCGCTAAATTCACTATTGCCGTGATTAATACCAAAGGTGCTGTTGGTGACGAAGCCTACAATGACTTCTTGGAAGCTGGCTACACTGCACAAAATGCCCTTGACGTTATCTTGGGTGTCAGCCTTGCAAGCTTGTGTAACTATGCTAACAATCTCGCACAAACACCAATTAACCCTGAACTTCAAGAATTCGCTTAATGTAAAGCAAAACTGATAAACTAGAGGAGGACCTAAGCCTATGTCACATTTTTCAAAAGAATTCCTTACTTGGTTGGACACCAATGCTGATCTCATCGACCAAGAATCTGGACCAATTGCCAATCAACTCTTGAAAAAAATTGCTGAACATGATATTTTTAAAGTAAGCGTTCCCAAAGAGTATGATGGCTTAGGTGGTGAACCTACTCAAGTTGTTGATTTTCTTGGGGAACTCGCACAGCATTCCTTAACGGCTTCCTTTATTTCTTGGGGACATCGTACTTTTATCGAATATATTTTAAGCAGTGACAATCCCTACCCTAGACAAGCATGGTTAGCTGAACTGTTTAATGGTGAACGAGCTGGTGGTACCGGTTTGTCTAATGCCGTTAAATTTCTATCAGATATCGAGGAACTCAATGTCACTATTTCTCAAGAAGGTGATGACTACTATCTCGATGGTCGTCTTCCTTGGGTAACTAACCTTCGTTCTGATAAATTCGCTGCTCTCTTTGCTGCTGGATTTAATGATGACCGCCAACCTTGGATTATTACCATTCCATCAGAAGCTGAGGGCTTGAGTCGTTCAGCTGATCTAGAATTTGTTTCCTTGCAAGGCTCCAATACTGCTAGTTTGACCTTCAATCATGTCAAACTAGACCCTAATTGGATTCTTTCCAAAGACGCTGTGGACTTTATCGCCAAAACACGACCTAACTTCCTTGGCTTCCAATTTGGCTTAGCCTTTGGTTTGGCTCAACGCTCCCTTAATGAGGTAGAAAACAGTCTAGCAAGCAATCGAAGCGTTCTTCGAAATGAGTTTGAAACAACACGTGAAGCCTTGCTAAACATTCAAGACCAACTCTATGCAGGTCTTAATGATCCAAGCTACTTCATCGATAACCCACGTGAACTCTTCCAGCTTCGCATCGACATTGTAGATGTAGTGGCTAATAGCCTCTTATTAGAGCTTCAAGCTAGTGGTGGTCGAGGTTATCTTAAAGAATCTGATTCTAGTTTTATTCGACGTTGGAACGAAGGTGTTTTTCTTCCAATTGTATCTCCAAGTGCTGTGCAACTCCGTCATATCCTCGCAAATCAGTAATTAATCAGAAAGGTTTTACATGAAGGCGTTTTTCAGCAAAATTCCCTTGGCTCTATCGAGTTTACTTTTAGCCCTCTTTAGTTTATCCAATCAAATAAGTCAATATGCCCTGTTTTCACAGGGCATTTGGTGCTTAGCAAGTATCGGATTAGTCCTTATCTTAGGACGGTTATGGTTAGGGAAAGACCAGACCAAGGAAGATTTGAAAAACACAGTCATTTCTTCATCCTTTCCAAGCTTTTTCATGGCACTCTTTCTCTTTTTCACTCGTCTGCCCATCTCCTTAACTGGACAAACTGCTCTTTGGCTTTGTCTTCTACTTGTCTACTTGGCCTATATCATCTTCTTTAGCTACCGTTTTCTTAAATCATTTAAACTAGAAGATGTCTATCCAAGTTGGTTTGTGGTCTACGTAGGTCCTGCTATTAGCTTGGTAACTGCTCCAAGTACAATATCAAACACTTTCAAGGCTACTATTCTAGGACTTACGGGGCTTGCTGCTGGCCTACTCTTCATACTTATTTTTTACAGACTTTTCCGTATCAAAGTAAGTCCAGGTCTTCAAGCGAGTCTAGCAGTCCTTGCAGCTCCTCTTGCTCTCCTCATTACAGCTTACCTTAAGAGTGGGCAAGAAATTAATTCTTTACTGCTAGTTGGACTCTTACTATCTTCACAAGTATTTTATTTTTATGGTTTGGGACTCTTTACCAGACTCGTTAACAAGGGTTTTGTTCCACTTTTTGCTGCCTTTAGTTTCCCCTTAGTCAATAGTGCCAATGCTTTTAAGGCAGCTACCACAAGTCTTAAACTAGTAAATCTAGCTAGCCAACTGATTTATACCATCGAGCTCTTACTAGTGCTTGCTATCATGGTTTATCTACTCTATCATTTTCTGAAGCTAATATACTATGCTCTTATACAAGCTAAATGCTAAAAAACAAGCAGGTTCAGTGTGAACCTGCTTTGTTTTCTTATCTAAATCCTAGTTCTTTTAATTTTGACTGATAGTTATCAAAATCAATTTCAATCCCTTGACCGCCATACAAATCATAACTGTCAATCCAATCACCATCCGAAGGAATGGTTTGCGAATTGATCCCTTTTTTGAAACTACCAGCATTTGAAAGTCCCAAATCCAACATATCCGTCATACTCATATTGGTTGAGGTTAGTGAGTAAACCTTTCCCAAAGCCTCAGATCCATTGAAGAGATTAAGTGGATTCTTAAGCTGCTTCATAACAGCCTGCATCACTTGTTGCTGGCGCTTGGTACGGCCATAATCTCCCTCGTCATCCTTACGGAAACGAGCATAATTCAGAAGGGTGCGACCATCCATATCCTGCTTACCAACTTTAATGGTTTGATTTGGCACATGACCATTCTTGTCCATCTTCAAATCATCTGGAACTTGTACTGATGACACTTTTTTACCATCAATGGTCGCAAACTTCGCATTGATTTCCACACCATTCGGGAAGAGGGTATCAACCCCTGTCGCAAAGGTTTCAAAGTCAACCATGGCATAGTACTTAATATCAATGTCAAAGTTTCGTTTGAGGGTCTCACGCATGAGTTCTGCCCCTTGATGATTATTTTGCTCACCAATATTGAAAGCCGTATTAAGTTTCAAGTCCTGAGAATAGTCGGTTTCTGAAGCCCCCTTGATATTGACCAAGGTATCTCGCATAAAGCTAACCATCTTAATCTTACCTTCTTTATTGCCCACATTGACAACCATGATGGAGTCCGTTCTGGCATCGGTAGAGTCTTGGCTAACTCGCTGGTCAGAACCTAGAATAAGGATATTAACCCCATCCTTGGTATCCTTACCATTAAAGGTCTCAACTACGGCAGGCTGATAGGATTTACCATTATTACCTGCAGCAGAAAGGTCTGTTCCCTTGTAAAATTGATAGGCCATGGCTATCACTAAGAACACAACTCCAAGACTCAAGCAACTAAGCACCAGCTTAACAACTTTCTTGAGCCTTCTCTTTTTCTTTGGTCGTTTCTTCTTGGCTACTTGCGACTTGGACCTTGGAGCCGACGTTGCTGAAGGAGTTGCTTGTCTTTGAACCTTTTTACGTTTAGGTTTACTTTGAGCGACTTCCTCCCGATAGACGGGCAAACCTTCCTCAGTTAGCTGATTGACAGACTCATAATCATGTTCTTGATAGTAGTCAGAACGATTGTCATAAGGCTGGCGCCATGCTGCTTGATAGTCCTCTCTTTGCGCTTGATACCGCCGCTCAGCTTCATAGGCATCCAACTTTCCTTGAAGATAATTGAATTCTGAGGCCTGCTGTCCATTCAGGTGAGCAAGATTTTTTAAAAGATAGCTGTAACGTAACCGTTCATGATGCGTAAACGGTCCATTGTTAGATTTGGTCATAAGATTTCCCTTTAAATTTCATAGACTTGGTAAGCACCCAAGATTTTATATCCAATTCCAACTGCAGTCAGCTCTTCAAGAGCGAACTGAGCCAACTTTTCCTTTGTATAATCACAATCAATAATAAAGAAATACTCGCCAAGTACCGTCTTCAAAGGACGACTTTCTATCTTGGTCAAGTCAATGCCTCGCCAGGCAAAGGTCGACAAGGCCTTGTAAAGTGCCCCTGGCATATTGTCAGGCAGGGTCAAGGCCATCGTTAATTTGCAATCAATCTGATTGAGCGGAATCTCAGGAACGGTGTTCCCCAACACCCAAAAGCGGGTATAATTCTTTTCAATCTCCTGAATATCCTTAGCCAAGATTTGAAGACCGTATTCCTTAGCAGCTGCATGCGGAGCGATGGCCGCATATGGCTGATCTGGATTATCAGCGACAAAACGCGCCGCAAAGGCTGTACTTGCTGTTGTCTCAATCTTGGCATGTGGAAAATGCTGTTTAATATACTTTTTCCCTTGGGCAATAGCCTGTGGGTGTGAGAAGATTTTCTCAATTTTCTCATGATGTTTCGTCGCCATCAACTGCTGCTTGATGGGCTGAACAATCTCTGCCACAGCACGAATATCGGCCTGATGGAAGAGATAGTCTAAACTCTCATGAACAGAGCCCTCGATGGAATTTTCCACCGGAATGACCGCATAATCCACACGTCCCTCTTCATATGACTTGATAACTTCGGTAATGGTACCTAGAGAAACCAAAGTTGCTTCAGGAAATGCCTTTAAGGCTGCATTATGCGTAAACGACCCACTAGGGCCCAAATAACCTACATACATTTGATAAACCTTGCTACTTCTTCTGGCGTCCGGTTATCAACAGTGACAACCAGATCTGCCAACCCTTGATAGAGGCCCATTCGACCATCATAAATGGCCTTGAATTCCTCTTTAGAATGATTGAGAAAGAGGGGGCGTTGATTCTTAGCATCCTTTTTAATGCGATCATAGACCACATCAAAAGAAGCGTGAAGCCATACGTTATGCTTACGATTTTTCTTCAAAAGCTGACGATTGCGCTCCGTCACAACGACACCACCACCAGTAGAGATGATAATATCATCTCCCTCTTGAAGGAGTTCTTCCAGAGTCTCAGACTCAATCTGACGAAAGCTTGCTTCGCCTTCTTTGGCAAAAAAATCAGCAATGGACATTCCGATTTTATCTTCGATGACCTGATCCATATCCACGAAACGACCATCCAGGTATGGGGCGACGGAACTCTTACCCACTCCCATAAAGCCCAATAAAACCTTAGCCATGGAGCAATCCTTCCAAGTCACTAAAGAAGCTTGGGTAACTTGTATTGATAGCTTCCGCACGTTGCAAGTCAACCTCACCATCTTGAACCAAGAGGGCAGCAATAGCTGTCATCATACCAATACGGTGGTCACCCAAGGTATTAACCTCTGCCCCATGAAGAGCCGTCTTACCAGTGATAACCATACCATCCTCAGTTGGTACAATATCAGCACCCATAGCATTCAAGGCATCCGCTACCACCTGAATACGGTCAGTCTCTTTGACCTTAAGTTCTTCAGCATCACGAATCACAGTCTTACCTTGGGCTTGTGTCGCCAAGAGTGTGATAATTGGAAGTTCATCAATCAAACGTGGAATAATATCTCCACCAATTTCAGTTCCTTTAAGTTCTGAAGTTTCAACCGTAATGGTCGCAGATTTAGCAACCTGGTCAATATCTGAAAGGGTAATCTTACCACCCATGTCTTTGATTACATCAATGATACCCGTACGTGTCTCGTTAATACCGACATTTTCCAAGACAATCTTAGAGTTAGGTACCACAAGTCCTGCTACCAACCAAAAGGCAGCTGAAGAAATGTCACCTGGAACCACAACTTCTTGAGCAGTGAAAGTTTGGCCACCAGAAATACGAATTTCCTTGCCATCTACCTGAAGCTGACCACCAAACTGCTGAATCATATCTTCCGTATGATTACGTGTTTTTTCCTTCTCGATGATAACAGATTCGCCATCAGCTTGAAGAGCTGCAAAAATAAGGGCAGATTTAACCTGAGCAGAGGCCACAGGCAATTGGTAATGAATAGGTTTAAGAGACTTGCTACCATGCATTTTCAAAGGTGGCAAATCGCGGTCCGTCTGACCTGATACCTCTACACCCATCTGACGCAAGGGAATGGTCACACGGTCCATAGGGCGTTTTGAAAGGGAATCATCCCCAAACATCTCTACATCGAAATCTTGACCAGCGAGCACACCTGAAATCAAGCGAATGGATGTTCCAGAGTTACCCATGTCCAATTTGTTTTGAGGAGCCTTGAGACCATCAAAACCAACACCGTGAATGCGAACCACATCACCGTCATCCTCGATAGTCACACCCAGATCACGAAAGACCTGCATGGTTGAGAGGACATCCTCACCTCGTAAAATATCACGAACAGTTGTCACACCTTTAGCAAGACTTCCGAACATAATCGAACGGTGACTGATTGACTTGTCACCAGGGATACGCAAGCTGCCATGAAGACCTTGTGCCTTGGTTTCTAGTTTCATAGGTTACTCCTGAAAATTTTATAGTTACTCTCATTATACCATAATTGAAAGCCCAACCATAGACTGAATTGTCAAAATATTCACTCTCTAGTATTAGTATACTTTTCTCTTAGAAAGGCAACTGCCTCTTGAACACGGTTCCGAATTAAGTTAGCAGACTCCTCCAAAAGACGATCTTCCTCAGCCGACAAAGACAAGTGAACAGGAGCAACCACCCCTTGACGTCCTAAAATAACTGGATAGCCAAGGTAGGTCTGATAGGCTGTTTGATAGCTAGATACCGCCACTTCTTCTTGAGCATCCGAAAGGATAATAGATACCAAACGAAGAGCCGCACTGGCAATGCCGTATGAAGTATAGCCCTTACCATAAAAGACCTTGTGGCCACCTTTCATGGAAGCCATAAAAAGATTTTGACGCTCTTCTTCACTGGTCAATGCTGTAATATCTTGACCTTTGACCTTAACCTGACTCCAGGCTGTAAATTGGGAATTCCCATGTTCGCCAAGATTGTAGCCGGATACTGATTTTGGATTGACTGATAAATCATCTCCTACCGCTGCCTTCATTCTAGCTGTATCGAGTAGAGTCCCTGTCCCAATCACACGTTCTCTTGGCCAACCTGTGAACTCTTGATAGAGGGATGATACGGCATCTACAGGGTTTGAGATAACCAAGAGTATGCCTTTAAAATCCAATTTTTTGAGTTCCTGAGAAACCTGATAAACAGCTTCTCGGGTAAATGGAAATTCAGCAAAACGGTCCTCACCGGCATTATGCTGTAACTGAATATTCCCAAGGGATGAAATAATCACATCAGCATCTTCAAGTGCTGCATAATCATTAACCACGATGTTGGCATAGCTAGGTAGATTGGCCATAGCATCTTTAAAATCCTGGGCATCCGCCTCAGCCTTCTTCTCATTGATATCTATAAAGACATAACTATCAGCCAAACCTTGAGCAATAGCTCCATGAGCTACCGCAGCTCCAACATTTCCCATACCAATAATTCCAATTTTACGAGCCATCATTTTCCTCCTTAATATTTAATCTTCATTCTTAGACAATCTCTTTTGAATGCAGAAAAGGGCCTGTCAACTGACACACCCTCTCTGATTAGCTATTCAATTCTTGCAAAGGTTTGAAGATGATACGTTCAATATCATTCAAATAAACAGACAAGCCTTGTTGTGCAGCCAAGTATTCTTTCAAAAGGGCATTAGCTTCCACTTTTTGCCCCAATTCTTGAACAGCTGCTTGTTCTTCTGCTGTTGGCATTGTACCAGCTTGCATTTTAGCATAGAAATCCTCTTGGAAATCAGTGAACTCTTTGAAAAGAGCACTAGCCTCAGCATCAGCTGCGATAGCTTCTTTTTTCTCTACCAAAGTTTTGTACTCAGGAAGGGCACGAATGCCACGTTCCAACTCATTTGCTAAATCATAAATATTTGTCATTTTATTCTCCTAGGCGATCACCACATGATAGTCTGTATTGGCTTCAATAACAGTCTTAGCATGTGTACGATCTTTTTCATTTTTAAAAGTAATTTGAAGGATACCATGGATATCCTCACGATTTTCTTCATTGATACGAAGGTTAACCAAAGACGTTCCTCGCAACAATTCCATAATGCTAAGGATAACGTCCTCACGGTCAGGCACATCCACGAAAATATCGAAGGCACTTTCCACGCCACCCTTTTTGTGAATTTCCATCTCTTTACGCTTCTTACGACCATTGTCAAAGAACTCCCAAATGGCATTCTCATCCTCAGCCTTAATCAAGTCAGCCACATGGTCCAAACGTTTTTTGAAATCTTCAATACGATCCAAAACAGCAGGCCCATTAGTCATGAGAATGGAAGCCCACATACCAGGTTCACTTTCTGCAATACGGGTCATATCTCGGAATCCCCCAGCCGCAAAGTGATTGGTCATCTCGTGGGCCTGAGCATAATCAGCCGCCTGCTCCATAAGACCAGAAGCTAAAAGGTGGGGGAAGTGACTGATTTGACTGGTTACACGGTCGTGTTCAGCCGCATCAATCTCCACAAAACGTGACTTAAGCCCAGACAAGATGTCCTTAAGCTCTGGGATAGTTGTCTCTCTTGTCAGACTTGTCGGTGTGAAAATATAATAGGCATTTTCAAAAAGCGTCACGTCGGCTGCAATAGCCCCTGATTTATGGGAACCAGCCATAGGGTGGGAACCTACAAACTGAACATTTTTACCTGTTAGGTAACGTTCAGCTGCCTCAACGATATCCAACTTAGTAGACCCTGCGTCTGTGATGATGACATTATCTTTGAGATCCAAGTCAGCCAATTCCTGCAAGTAGGCGACAGTTTGCTTAATTGGCACTGCAAGGATAATCACATCAGCAAGTGGGGCAAACTCTTTGAAATCACTGGTTGCACGGTCAACGATACCACGCTCAAGCGCAATATTTCGAGAATAGTCAGAGCGATTATATCCAAGAATCTCATAATCAGGGTGGTCTCTTTTAATCCCTAAAGCCAAGGAACCACCAATTAAGCCCAATCCTGCGATATAAAGTGTTTTCTTACTCATTACTACTCCCATCTATTGTCTGATGCTGCTTAAAAGTTTTTCACATAGTCACGGTGACGTGCTACCGCTTCTTTCAATTCTTCCATGTTATCAGAAGAGAATTTGTCCAAGATTTCATTAGCTACGACTGTAGCAACTACGGATTCCATAACAACACCTGCTGCCGGTAAGGCCGTTGGATCTGAACGCTCAACTGTTGCCTTGTAAGGTTCGTGTGTTTCGATATCTACTGACATCAAAGGCTTGTAAAGGGTTGGAATGGGTTTCATAACCCCACGCACCACAATCGGTTGTCCATTGGTCATACCACCTTCGAAACCACCAAGATTGTTAGTGCGACGTGTATAACCATCCTCTTCATTCCAGAGAATCTCGTCCATCACTTGAGAGCCCTTGAGGTAGCCATCTTTGAAACCAAGACCAAATTCCACACCCTTGAAGGCATTGATGGATACAACTGCTTGAGCAATCTTAGCATCAAGTTTGGTATCCCATTGCACATAAGAACCAAGACCAACAGGAACACCACCAACGACAGTTTCAACGACACCACCGATTGTGTCCCCTTCTTTTTTGATTTGGTCAATGTAATCTTTAATTTCTTGTTCACGCTCTTGGTTAACGACTGAAATCTCTGATTGTTGAGCCAATTCCTTGATTTGAGCTACCGTCAAATTCTCAGGCACATCAATTTCCTTACCACCAAAGACAACAACATGGTTAGCAATTTCAATATCGAGTTCAGCCAAGATACGTTTAGCGACAGCACCTACTGCCACACGCATAGTTGTTTCACGCGCACTAGAACGCTCCAAGGAATTACGCAAATCATCGAAACGGTATTTCATTCCACCAACCAAGTCAGCATGTCCTGGACGTGGGTGAGTGATTTTACGTTTGGTTTTCAAACGGTCTTCAATGTCTTCCACAGCCATGATGTCCAACCATTTTTGATGGTCCTTATTGATAACATGAAGGGTGATTGGAGCCCCTGTTGTTTTCCCATGACGAACACCAGAAGTGATTTCAACTTTATCAGACTCAATTTTCATACGGCCACCACGACCATAACCACCTTGGCGGCGTTTCAAATCAGCATTGATATCTTCAGCCGTCAAGGGAAGACCAGCTGGAACACCTTCGATAATTGCTGTTAAACGTGGGCCATGAGACTCACCTGCTGTTAAATATCTCATTTATTTCTCCAAGTACTCTTTCATTTCAACTAAAGGAATCTGATTGATAGCTGCCTTACCAATCTCTGGAACGATAACTGTCTTAATACTATTACCACGGGCTTTCTTGTCATGTGTGAGGGCTGTATAGAGCTCCTCAACACGCCATGGCTCATAGTCTACTGGCAAGCCAAATTTAACACACATCTCAGCAATTTGACGTGTGATCCCCTGAGGCATTAGACCTTTTTCCTCAGCAACTCGTGAAATCTGAACCATTCCGATAGCTACCGCTTCACCGTGCATGACTTTCCCGTAACCAGCTGTTTGTTCAACAGCATGCCCAATCGTATGACCAAAGTTTAGGTACATACGGACACCACCTTCAAACTCATCTTCAACCACAATTTTACGCTTAACGTTACATGAACGGTAAATAATGGTTTCTGAGTTTTCTAGGATACTGTGAACCGAACCATCGATGCTTTCAAGGAGGTACCAAAGTTCAGGATCGTCAATCAAACCGTATTTGACAACCTCACCCATACCTTCGATCAATTCACGTTTACCAAGTGTCTCAAGGACATTAGGGTCAATCAAAACCCCATCAGGCTGAGCAAAAGTTCCCACGATATTTTTAGCAAATGGTGTGTTCACACCCGTCTTACCACCAATAGATGAATCCACTTGGGCAGTTAGACTAGTTGGAACCTGAACGAAGTGAATGCCACGCATATAGGTTGAAGCGACAAAGCCTGCTAAGTCTCCAACAACGCCACCACCAAGAGCAACAATACCATCACTACGAGTCATGCCATTCTTAATCAAAAACTCATAAGCCTTGTTAACAGTCTTAAGATTTTTACTCGCTTCACCTTCTAGGAAATCAAAAACGACAACCTCAAAACCTTCGTGCTCCAAGCTAAGCTTAACTTTTTCTGCATATAGAGCTCCCACATGATTGTCCGTAATAAGGGCAATCTTTTGTGGTTCCCAAAGTGACTTCACCCATTGACCGACAGTCTTAAGGGCTCCCTTTTCAATGATAATGTCATAAGGGTTATGTGTTAAATTTACCTCTAGTTTCATAGTCGTCCCCTCCTAGCTATTGTAAATATTTTCTAATTCCTGCCAAATGTCGTCTGTTGGCATGTCCTTGCCTGTCCACAATTTAAAAGCACCTGCTGCTTGATGAAGCAACATACCAAGGCCGTTCACAGCCTCTATTCCCTGTTTCCTTGCCAAGACCAAGAAAGGTGTTTCAAAAGGCTGATAAATGATATCAGCAACCAAGAGTCCCTTAGGAAATTTTGTATCTGTAGGAATAGGCAAGGATGCGCCATCCATACCTACACTCGTCGCATTCACCAATAAATCAGCCTGGCCTAGTTCCTCTTTAAAATACTTAAGATCATTTAAAGCATGAAACTCCAAGTGACAAGTTGTCTGTTCAAGTAAGGAATTAAAGCTCTCTTTTGCCTTATCCAATGACTGAGGGCGAACATAGACACTTACTTTTTTGGCACCATCAAGAACTGCCTGCGTCACAATAGCTTTAGCCGCACCACCAGCACCCAAAATCATCAGATGGGCATCTTTAGGGCTAAAGTTCTTTAGACTAGCAAAAAAGCCAAAACCGTCCGTATTATGACCAATCAAACGCCCATCACGATTAACAACTGTATTGACAGCACCAATCAGTTGAGCTGCAGGACTAATCTCATCCAAAAAAGGAATAACTGCTTCCTTATATGGCATGGATAAATTGATACCGAACATGTCGTAACGTCTAATATTTTCAACTGTCTCGGCTAGGTCTGATTCCGGAATCTCCCAGGCCACATAAACACCATTAACTTGTGTCTTCTCAAAGGCCGAATTATGAATGAATGGCGAAATCGAATGCTTGATTGGATTGGCGACAACAGCTGCTAGGCGTGTGTGTCCATCAATCTGCATCCAAAACCTCCCTGATTCTGCGCATGTCTGCTAAACTAATTTGTCCTGGAGCACTGGCATTATCAAGACTGGCAAAGGTCCATGATGACCCTATCAAGTCGCCCGCCAAACGTGACAAACGACCTAACTTACCCATTGACATGGTCACAAACTCCTGCTCAGGATTAAAGGCCTTAAAGCCACGTGTGAAGTTCATAAGGTCGAGAACATCCTGCTCATGCTTAGGCATAACTGCCACCTTAACCACTCGTGGTGTCAAGTTTGCCATCTCAGACAAAAGTTCCATGAGGTTTTCTGGTGTCTCCTCAAAGTTATGATAAGACAAAACCAAGTTTGAAAATTCGAGCATTTGATCAAAGACAGCCTTACGTGTGAAATACTCAAAATCAATATAATCTGGCGAATAAATCGCAGCTATATCCTTAATCAGTGCGACATATTCCGCATCCGTTAACTCAAGCCTACCACCCTCACGCGTTGTACGGATGGTAAAGACAATCTCAAAGCCTGCGAATTTCTCGAAAATAGCCGGAGCAACCGTTAAGATACTATCCTTATCTAAAAAATCTGCACGCCATTCAATAATGTCTGCCCCCTCAAAACGAGACAGTTCAAGCGCTTGTGCCTCCTCTAAACTAGTTGGCATAATCGGAACTACAATTTTCATTTATTTACCTTTATTGTGTATACTTTCAAATAATTTGATGTTGGATCATTAGGATTGACGGTAAAATCCGCTGGTAATTGTTGCAGGTTAACGAAGTCCGCTGAAACATCTCCCAAGCCCTTACGTAGTTGTTTCTTAAACTGTTGCACTGTCATATTAGCAGCATTGGTACTTGCGATGATTGTCCCATGCTCTGATAAAATATCAAGACTTTGTGCAATTAACTTGTGGTAATCCTTATTTGCTGAGAAAGTGCGTTTCCTATTTCGAGCAAAGCTTGGCGGATCGATGACGATAAGGTCATAAGATAAGCCTTTTTTCTTTGCATATTTGAAATAATCGAAGACATCCATCACGACCAAGCGATGATTTTCCATACTGAAGCCATTAGCTTCAAAATGAGCCATCGATAATTCACGTGAACGCTTAGCCAAATCAACCGATGTCGTTTCAACCGCTCCCCCCATGGCTGCAGCCACTGAAAAAGCTGCCGTATAGGAGAACATATTCAAAACTGATTTTCCCAAAGCTAAGCCATTAACGAAACCATCACGCACTTCATGCTGATCAAGGAAAATCCCCGTCATTAGCCCATCATTGAGGAAAACTTCATAAGTTACCCCATTTTCTAAAATGGTGAAGGTATCAGCCGCCTCTTGCCCAAAAAGATGGTCTGATTCGAAATCAAGACCCTTGAAGCGGATTTTCTCATAGCCTCCCAAGACCTCAGGAAAGACCATTTGGAAAGCCTCTACAATATCATTTTTCAAGGAATAAACAAAGGCATTGTACCATGAAAAGAGGGCATAATCCCCATATAAATCAATTGTGAGACCACCAAAATCGTCACCATCTTGGTTGAAAAGACGAAAAGCTGTCGTCAACTCATTATCATAATAGGATTGACGTTTGGCCTTAGCCCTTTCAAAAAGTCCTTGAAAATAAGTCACTGTCAATTGTTGTTTTTTAGGGGACAGAAACCATCCTATCCCCTTATTTTGACTTGACAAATAGCCCGTTCCTAAAAAGTCTTTGGATCGGCTATACAGATAAACCAACTGATTATTTTCAGTTATCTTTGGAAAATCTTCGGCTAAAAGAAGCTGTTTTCCTTGTTTGATTTTTTTCTCCGCAAAGGGACTTACCGTCAATATACTCATGTTACTATTATACCAAAAAAATGCTATTATTTCTGTTTCGTAACTAGATTTTATCAATTATATGTCAAGGAATATCACACTCAATGGCAGTAAATTTTTGAGAGTCATTATCTTATTTGGTATAATGATTAAGATAATATAGAATCAAAGGAAGTATTACTTTGAAAAAAATTACTGAAGCCTTTTGGAAAGGAGTTTCATCAAGACTTGGATTTATCCTCTTGTTACTCTTCTTTTACTGGCTAAAAACCATATTCGCTTATTACGTCAACATTAATCTTGAGTTGGAAAGCAGATATCAGGTTATGCTTTCGCTGATTAACCCTATTCCACTAGGATTAATGCTTCTAGGTTTAGGACTATACTTCAAGAAACGACGTTTCTTTTATAGCATTACCATTGCTATCTATGTCATCCTTAACCTCTTACTTATTGCTAATGTGATTTACTTTGGAGAGTTTACAGACTTCATCACTGTAAATACCATCCTAGCAAGTTCTAGTTCGGCAGCAGGACTAGGAGACTCAGCTAAGAACCTTCTTGAGCCAAGCTATATTTTCTACCTGATTGATGTTCCTTTCTTCATCTATGCTGGTTTCAGGAAAAAGCTTAAAATGGACAGCAAGCCATTTAATAAACGAGCTAGTTTCGCAGTTACTGCACTATCAACACTCCTACTCTCAGTTAACCTCTTCTTAGCGGAAGTTAACCGTGGCGAGTTGTTGACACGTGGTTTCTCAAATAACTATATTGTTCGTGCTATGGGGCTTCCCTTCTTCACAGCCTATTCTGGTAACTTAACTTATCAAGCTTCACAGGCTCGTTCATCTGCAACAGCTGAGGATATGAAAAAGGTTGAGGCTTACGTTAAGGAGCACTATGCGGCACCTGACCCTAAGTATTACGGAATTGCTAAAGGAAGAAACGTCATCGTTATTCACTTGGAAAGCTTCCAACAGTTCCTCATTGATTACAAGCTCAAAGTAGACGGTCAAGACTATGAGGTTACACCATTCATCAATTCCATTTATCACTCAAATGAAACTCTAGCCTTTTCAAACTTCTTCCACCAAGTAAAATCAGGTAAAACTTCTGATGCTGAAACCTTGATGGAAACGTCTCTCTTTGGACTAAGCACAGGGTCATACATGGTAAACTATGGTGGTACCAATACAGCCTATGCTGCGCCATCTATCCTAGCTCAAACAGGTGACTATACGTCAGCTGTTTTCCACGGAAACACTGGATCCTTCTGGAATCGTAATAATACCTATAAACAATGGGGGTATAACTACTTCTTTGACTCATCAGCCTTCACTGAAAAAACTGATGAAAACTCCTTCCAGTATGGTCTAAATGACAAGTACATGTTCCCAGATTCCATCAAGTATCTGGAACAAATGCAACAACCTTTCTACGTTAAATACCTTACAGTATCTAACCACTACCCATATACTTCTCTCTCAGGCGATGAAAAGGAACAAGGTTTCCCACTTGCCGAAACAAAAGACGAAACAGTCAATGGATATTTTGCAACAGCTAACTATCTTGACTCAGCAATCAAAGACTTCTTTGATTACCTCAAGGAAACCGGTCTTTACGATAACTCGATTATTGTCATGTACGGTGACCACTATGGTATCTCTGATACACGAAGCAGCAATCTTGCTGAACTTCTCGGTAAGAACCCTGAAACTTGGTCAAACTATGATAAAGCCATGCTTCAACGTGTTCCTTACATGATTCATATTCCAGGCTATACTGGTGGTGGTATCTCTAACACCTTTGGTGGTGAGGTTGATGCCCTTCCAACTCTCCTTCACGTTCTTGGCGTTGACACTAGCTCTTATATCCAGATGGGACAAGACCTCCTGTCTCCTGATAATAAGCAAACCGTCGCATTTAGAACCTCAGGTCAATATGTTACTCCTCAATACACCAGCTACTCTGGTCGACTTTATAACACTCAAACAGGGGAAGAAATTACCAACCCTGATGAGACAACTAAAAAAGATAACGAAGCCATTCGTAAGGCAGTAGCAACTCAGCTTTCGATGAGTGACGCTGTTCAAACAGGTGACCTTCTTCGTTTCTATACGCCAAACGGTTTGAAGCATGTTGATTCTAGCAAGATTTCCTACACTAAACAGATGGATCAACTAAAAGAAATCAATAAAAAGCTGAAAGATAAATCAACCAGCCTCTACAAACAAAAAGGCAATAAATCAACAGCTGATCTATTCAAGACCCCATCTTACAAGGAACTACATCCTGCAGAATCTGAATCGAGCTCAAGTTCAAGTGAATCAGAGTCAAGTAGCTCTTCAACGGAACAACAATAAGCCTTAAAAGCAGTCCTGTTTGGACTGCCTTTTTTAGATTAAACAATTATCAATCGTACTTAACTGGAAAATCATAATACTCATAGCACTCACCTCAAACATATTTCTTGCTAGTTTACTATAAGCGTGATTAAATAGAGTTTGTAAGAAAACTTATAAAGGAGAACAGATATGAATCCAATGGACCTATTTAACCAAGTAAAAGAAATGATCGAAAAGAAAGATTTCGAAGCTGCTAAAAAGTTTGTCGATGACAATAAAGATGATTTGGGCGAATACTTTGACCAAGCTAAGTCACTTGTTTCAGGTAACGAAATGGTTAGTGGAGCTTTAGACAAGATTAAAGGTCTATTCTAAGATGCGATCCCCTCAATCCTATTGATTGAGGGGACTTTTTATGTTTAGAGTTTCTATTTAGAGACAATGCATAACACAATCTAAGATTCTTTAGAAACACAAAAAAGAGATTCCTAAGGAATCTCTTTTTATTCTATATGACTATAGAATTATTTTTTCAAGTTGTAGAATGATTTCAAACCACGGTATTCTGCAACTTCACCAAGTTGGTCTTCGATACGAAGCAATTGGTTGTATTTAGCGATACGGTCAGTACGTGACAATGAACCTGTCTTGATTTGACCAGCGTTAGTTGCAACTGCGATATCAGCGATTGTTGAATCTTCAGTTTCACCTGAACGGTGTGATACTACTGCTGTGTATCCAGCTTCTTTCGCCATTTCGATAGCGTCGAAAGTTTCAGTCAAAGTACCGATTTGGTTAACTTTGATAAGGATTGAGTTAGCAGCGTGTTCTGCAATACCTTTTTCAAGGTAAGCTGTGTTAGTTACGAAGAAGTCGTCACCAACCAATTGAACTTTACCACCAAGACGTTCAGTAAGAGCTTTCCAACCGTCCCAGTCGTTTTCGTCCATACCATCTTCGATAGTGATGATTGGGTATTTGTTAACCAATTCTTCAAGGTAGTCGATTTGTTCTGCAGCAGTACGAACAGCAGCGCCTTCACCTTCAAATTTAGTGTAGTCGTAAACTTTACGTTCTGCATCGTAGAATTCAGATGATGCACAGTCAAATCCGATAAATACATCCTTACCTGGTACATATCCAGCAGCTTCGATAGCTTTGATGATAGTTTCAACACCATCTTCAGTTCCGTCGAAACGAGGTGCAAAACCACCTTCGTCACCTACGGCTGTTTCAAGTCCACGTTCTTTAAGGATTTTCTTAAGTGCGTGGAAGATTTCAGCACCCCAACGAAGAGCTTCTTTGAATGTTGGTGCACCAGCAGGTACAATCATGAATTCTTGGAAAGCGATTGGAGCGTCTGAGTGAGAACCACCGTTGATGATGTTCATCATTGGAGTTGGAAGAACTTTAGTGTTGAATCCGCCAAGGTAGCTGTAAAGTGGAACTTCAAGGTAGTCAGCAGCTGCGCGTGCTACAGCGATAGACACACCAAGAATAGCGTTGGCACCAAGTTTACCTTTGTTTGGAGTACCGTCAAGAGCGATCATTGCGCGGTCAATACCTTGTTGATCACGTACGTCGAATCCGATGATGTGTTCAGCAATAACGTTGTTTACGTTATCAACTGCTTTTTGAGTACCAAGACCACCGTAACGAGCTTTGTCACCATCACGAAGTTCTACTGCTTCGTGTTCACCAGTTGAAGCTCCTGAAGGAACCATACCGCGACCGAATGCACCAGATTCAGTGTAAACTTCTACTTCAAGTGTTGGGTTACCGCGTGAGTCAAGGACTTCGCGTGCGTAAACATCAGTAATAATTGACATTACAATACTCTCCTTATGAGTTAAAATTTTTTACACCTATATATTACCATAATATCAAGGCTTAAGCAAATTAAAACCAGAATTTTCTAGCGATTTTCTATTTTTTAATATTTTCAATTGTTTTTGAAAATCTCAGAAAGCAACTCAAATGAAAAGGAATTCAAAATATTGTATAATACAAGTAGAAAACTAAGAGGAGATTCCTATGACTTCACTTGAAAACAAAGTGCTCCAATGCGCTAGTGGCGAAAAACGCCTAAATCCCGATGAACTTCGTCAGTATTTTGGAACCTATGCGGAACGTGTAGTCCTAGCTGTTCTATTGGAAAATGCCGAAAAGAAAACTGTAATTGACAATTTTCCACAAATATTAAAAGACTTATTAGCCGTTCACCCTAATCTTAGTCTCAAACTTTCGCCAAAATTAGCTGACCAGACACAATTTAACTATATCAAGACTGCTCAAGCACTAAATATTTCTGCAACTATCGTTGACGAGGCCAAGGCCCATTCACCATACGGTCTTATCGTACATAGTAATCAAGCAGAGAATCTTGATAAAGTGTTATTTTCAGAACTCTATCCTGATATCCTTGCTCCTAGTGAAACTGAACCTATCCTTGAAAAAAAGGGATTTTTTGCTAAACTATTTGGAAAATAAAAGCTGATGCAAAGTCAGCTTTTTTTATATCACAATGTTTTACTGAGCTTGATGACATTCCCAATATTGAGTCCTGTGCGATAGAGATTCTCCTTAGCAGTAGCTAAAACTTGGTCTAACTCTAATACTTGTCCAATGATAGGGAAAGCAGCTGAGATACCTGCTACTGGAAAATCAGGCAAGTCATCCTTCAAACTACCACAGATAGCAATGACGGGAATAGCTGATGGTGTCCGCCTAGCCACCCCGACCGGTGCTTTACCAGACAAGGACTGGCTATCCATACGTCCTTCACCAACTATGACCAAATCAACTTCCTTCACACGTTGATCAAAATCAACGCAATCAAGTACAAAGTCAATACCTGATTTAATTTCTGCGCCTGCAAAGGCTACTAAACCCGCTGCCATGCCTCCTCCGGCTCCTGAACCAGCCAGTTTTAAAACCTCAGGAGCAAAGTTTTCGTAGAATTGTGTCATGTCTTGGTCAACCTTTTTAAATTGTGAAGGAGCTAGGCCTTTTTGTCCACCAAAAATATAGGTCGCTCCATCTTGACCACACAAGGGATTATCTACGTCAGTAATCAGATGAATAGTAACACCAGACAAATCAATCTTATTTTTAGAGGATACCTTTTTAATAAGACCAAGATTAGCACCTATTGGCTCAAGCTCCTGCCCCTCAGAGTCATAAAAACGATAACCCAATCCATATGCCATACCAATACCACCATCATTAGTAGCAGACCCACCTACGCCTATGATAAAATCTCGGATGCCAGATTGAACCAAATGAACAATTAGTTCACCCACGCCTTGTGTCGTTAGAGCTAGAGGATTTCGTTTATCCTTAGGAATCTGTTCCAAGCCACAAATCGCAGCCATTTCAAAAACGGCAGTCTGGCCATTGCTGGCAAAAGAAACACTTCCATCACTTGTATAGGCATGAGGAATCTCGATACTTTTCTTCTCAAGATTTAGATTTTCAGCAAGAGCATCTAAGGTGCCCTCGCCACCATCACCTATTGGCATGAGGTCAAACTCAGTGTCGGGTAAGGCCTTTTCAAAGCCCAATTTAAGAGCTATGGCGACCTCTTTTGCAGACAAACTTTCCTTAAATGAATCAGGTGCAATCAAAATTCGCATGATGTCCTCCTTCTATTTTCCTTTTAGGTAAGGGGATAAAGCCTGAACTAACTCATCTGTCATATGTCTTGGACCTCGAACAGTTTTGATACCTAGACTCTTTAGTCTATCACTGTCAAAGTCAGTATCATTAAAGGTGTATAAGGGTTTAACCCGCATCAACTCCTTAATACTCGCCTCTTCACGATAACCTTGATTAGGGATATTCGCTTCTAAAACCTGACAGAGGTAACGGATGGCCTTGGTAGGTGCCGTAATATAGATAGCCACAAAATCTCCCTTTTGCATACTAGCTTTCTGTGTCCAAAGAATCTCCTCATTTGCGGAGAACTCCTCTCCAATATCGTAGTATTTCAAATTCACCGGGATAATCCAATAATGAGGCTCAAAAGCCTTTCTAAGATGTTTTGGGGCCACTAGGGAGCGACTGTCACTAAGAAGTTCAATAATGGTCTGGTCCGACAATGTCTCGTCTAAAACAAGACTAATCCAGGTCTTCTTGGACATATGGTAGCTAGGAAAAACCCCATCCATTTTCAAGAGCTTATCTATTTGCTTTGGGTTAACCTTCAGATTAACCACATCATAAATTAAATCCGCCTTTTCTCCATCAAGCCCTAGTTTTTCTCCCTTAAGAGGAAAAAACAAGGCATACCATTTACCATCAACCCTAAAGGACAAATAGCTTGGTTCCTTTTCGAAAGGATGGTCTGCTTGGTCTGAAAATTCTTGAACTAAAAACTGAGCTAGGCGATTAGCTTGTGGAGATGAGAACAATTGATTTTCATAACAAGAATCAGCTAGCTGTGAGAGAAGTTCTCCATAAGCTTCTCTGACTTGACCAACGTAAGTTCCAGTGGCCTGAGGACTCCTGAAGATATCATAAGGCTCATCAAGATCGATATCAACAACCTGTCCCGTCAACTTACCTTCTAAATCAATAAGCAATCGAGCTTCAAGTTCATCAGCTATCAGTGTTTTTCTGAACTCGTAACCTTGCTCAGTAGTTGTAAAACCAAAAGGCTCTAGGCTATCCTGTTTTAGGATTTTCTGTTTAAAATAAGCATCCTCAAAAGTCATTGGTTCTCCCTTTTTCTGAAAAAGAGAAGTTGAGACAAACTTATGTCCCAACTCCTTTTTTATTTTGTTGACTGACGTAAGGTGAGACCGTGATTAAGAATAACATCTTTATCTTCAAGTTCTTCCTTATTCATGATTTTAGTCAACATACGCATGCTAACTGCCCCTAAATCATAGAGAGGATGATTAATACTAGAAAGGTTTGGACGTGTGTAGCTTGTAATCGGTGAGTCATTGCTTGTGATGATTTCGAAGTCTTCTGGAACTGATTTACCTGCAGCAAAGAGGCCATTCAAGAGACCTGCAGCCAATTCATCTTCTCCAACATAGGCAGCAGTGGCACCAGAGTTCAAGACACGTTGTGCTAAATCAAAGCCATCTTTATAGCTATATTTGGCTTCAAAGACAAGACCTTCATTGTAGCGCAAATTATTCTTTTCAAGTCCAGCCTTATAACCAGCTAGACGGAGCTTACCATTAATATCATCGATAAGCGGTCCTGATACAAAGGCAACCTTTTCATTATTTTTAGCAAGTTGTGTTATAGAATCCTCAACAGCAGCTTTATAGTCGATGTTAACACTCGGTAATTGGTGTTCGAGGTCCACTGTTCCTGCTAGAACAATCGGCGTACGGGTACGAGAAAATTCTGCACGAATTTTTTCCGTCAAGTGGTAACCCATGAAGATGATACCATCTACTTGTTTGGCAAATAGAGAGTTAATCACGGTAACTTCGTGATCGTCATTTTCATCACTAGATGCAAGAACAATATTGTACTTGTACATAGTTGCAATATCATCAATACCTTTAGCCAAAGTAGCAAAATAACTATTTGCAATATTTGGGATGACAACTCCTACAGTAGTGGTTTTCTTACTCGCCAAGCCACGCGCAACCGCATTTGGACGATAATCCAAACGATCAATGACCTCGAGTACTTTTTTTCGGGTGTTTTCTTTTACATTTTTATTTCCATTTACCACACGAGACACAGTCGCCATCGAAACGCCTGCCTCACGCGCAACGTCATAAATAGTGATTGTTTCATCCGTATTCATAAAAACACTTCCTTTCTCATTTTACGCTAACTCTTTCACGTTAATTGTATCAGATTTTGAAAACACTTTCAATTATTTTGACTGATTTTTTACAAAAAAATGAAAGGGATTCCTTCTTCATGGTTATGAGGAAGAAAGCTGTTTCAGAAAAAGTCCTCTCATTTCGTGTTTCCAAGACTATCCATCGCTTACAAAACTAGCCTAAAAAAGTCTCAATGAAAGTAAATGATTTAATGAAAAGCCAAAAAAACAACTTGCATTTTCCTTATAAAAGTGACAGAATGAGTGTAAGAAATACAAAGGAGTTTTTTTCTATGTCTAAACTTGATCGCATTCGTCATTTTTTGAATGAAAATAAAGCAGGGCTAGCTATTGTTTCAGATCCTGTAACTGTCAATTATCTTACTGGTTTTGATTGTGACCCACATGAACGCCAAATGTTCCTCTTCGTCTACGAAAATCGTGAGCCTGCCCTCTTTGTACCTGCTCTTGAGGTTGCACGCGCCTCTGCTGTACTCGACTTCCCAGTCTTTGGTTATGTAGACTCTGAAAATCCATGGCAAAAAATCAAAGCTGGCCTAGCAAGCACAGACAGCCCTATTATTTATGCAGAGTTTGACAATCTCAATGTGACGAAGTTCCAAGGATTGCAATCGGTCTTTGAAGGTCGCTTTGAAAACCTGACACCATTCATTCAAAAAATGCGCGTTATCAAGTCAGCTGATGAAATTCAAAAAATGATTGTGGCCGGTGATTATGCTGATAAAGCTGTTAATATCGGTTTCGACAATATCTCTCTTGACGTTACTGAAACAGATATCATTGCTCAAATCGAATTTGGCATGAAGAAAATTGGTATCAATCAAATGTCCTTTGAAACGATGGTTCTTACAGGTAACAATGCCGCAAACCCTCATGGTATTCCAGGAACTAACCGCATTGAAAATGACAGCCTACTCCTCTTCGACTTGGGTGTTGTTAGTCAAGGCTATGTTTCAGATATGACACGTACCGTAGCTGTTGGTCAACCTGACCAATTCAAGAAAGATATCTACAATATCTGTTTGGAAGCTCAACTCACTGCCCTTGATTTTATCAAACCAGGTGTAACTGCCAGCGAAGTCGATGCTGCAGCACGTAATGTTATTGAAAAGGCTGGTTACGGCGAATACTTCAACCACCGTCTAGGACATGGTCTTGGTATGGATGTCCATGAGTTTCCTTCAATCATGGAAGGAAATGACTTGGTTATCGAAGAAGGTATGTGCTTCTCTGTTGAACCAGGTATCTACATTCCTGAAAAAGTTGGTGTTCGTATCGAGGACTGTGGTTATGTTACAAAAGACGGCTTTGAAGTCTTCACACACACACCAAAAGAATTGCTCTATTTTGATGTTTAATTAATCCAGAAGGGTCTTCAATTAAGTTGAGGACCTTTTTCGTTTGCACTCAAATTTAAAAGCCATATAAAAAGCTGACTCATCGTGAGTCAGCTTTTGCTATTTCTCCTCATGCTCTTGTCTAAGATAGTCAAGGCCTTCTTCAATCCATCCTGGCATTGCTTCTGCCAAAGGTTTAAAGCCATAGTTCAAACGACTATCAGAAAAACGATGACGATGAGGGATTTTATTTTTTTCTTCCTCAAGGGTTCTCAAAGAAAGACTGGCCTTTTGTGTAAATTCATCAAAATCAACAACTTGAACTAAGACCTCCTGGTCTACCTTTAAGGTATTGTAGATATTGTCGATATAACCTGTCTTAATCTCTGAGATGTGAATCAAGCCTGTGGTACCATTTTCCAATGAAACAAAGGCACCGTAAGGCTTGATGCCTGTGATAACACCCCTAAGCTTGTCTCCAATCTTCATCTTAGTCTGCTACCTCAACTGTTTCAATTACAACATCCTCAAGTGGCTTATCTTGGGCGCCAACCTTAACATTGGCAATTTCATCAAGCACCTTGTAAGAGTCTTCATCCACCAATTGACCAAAGACTGTGTGACGACGGTCTAGGTGAGGTGTTCCCCCATTTTCAGCATAAGCTTCTGCGATTGGTGCTGGCCATCCACCACGTTCGAGTTCCTTTTTAGCATAAGGAATTTCAGACGTTTGAACGATGAAGAATTGGCTACCATTTGTATCTGGTCCAGCATTAGCCATAGAAAGCGCACCACGGAGGTTATAGAGCTCTTCAGAAAATTCGTCCTGGAAGCTACCACCAAAGCTTGACTCACCACCCATACCAGTACCAGTTGGGTCACCACCTTGAATCATAAAGTCCTTGATAATACGGTGGAAAATCACACCGTCATAGTAGCCACTCTTGGCCAAATTGACAAAGTTAGTAACTGTTAACGGTGCATGATCAGGGAAAAGCTTGATGACCAAATCACCATGGTTTGTTTTAATCGTTGCGACTGGACCTTCTACTGCATCCAAGTCAAGTTGTGGGAAATGAAGTTCTTTTTCTACCAATCCGAGTTCCTCCAAGGCATTGAAAATGCCATCTTCTTCTACTGTTCCTGTAACGTAATCTGCTTTTTCTTTCAATTCTGGTGTGGCATTACCCATGGCAATCTTAAGACCAACATAGTCAAAGATTTCCATATCGTTTGGACCATCACCAAACATCATAGCATTAACCGGTTTAAGGTTTTCATGCTCCAAGACATGCTCAACACCAGATGCTTTTGAGATACCATTTGCTACGACATCAGATGAGTGTTCGTGCCAAGGCACCATGCGGACATGGGCTGCGAGTTCTTCTGGTAACTCAAGCTCACCATCATTTTCTGCAAAAGTCCACATATGGTAAACATCGTTCGACAAGTGGAAGTCTGGTTCCACATCGCAAAGACCATAGACTGGTTTCATGGCATCATCAATCAAATCTGAACGTTCTGAGACAACTGGCTTATCCTTACCAGCAAAACCCCAAGCAATACCAATCTCCTTGCACCAAGCAACAAAGGCTTCTGTAACCTCACGAGCTAGGGGCTGGTTATAAATTTCTTCCCCTTTTCGATTAATCACATAAGTTCCATTGATGGTTACAAAATAATCAGGCTCTAGGTCTCGAATATCCTCTACGACACCATAGTAGCCACGTCCTGTGGCAATCCCCGTCAAAATTCCTTTTTCTTTAAGCCCTTTGAAAACAGCCTTAATAGATTCAGGAATGTAGCCTGTCTTTTTAACACGAAGGGTGTCGTCAATGTCAAAGAAAACAATCTTAGTCTTCTTGGCCTTGTATTTTGTTTTAGCATCTACTGGCATCGCTAATCTCCTTTACAGTATCACAGCTAGAGTCAGGTATAGCTAGTATCCTAACTAAAGACCGCATGGTACTCTAATTATATCATGTCTTAAAGCCAAAAACAAAAAATCATCTAGGACTATAGTAGTCTTAGATGATAGGCGGTTTAACGGTTAACACTCTTGATAATACGTTTAATATCACGCTCTTGTTCACGACGCTTGATAGACTCACGTTTATCGTAATCGTGTTTCCCTTTGGCAATACCGAGCAATACCTTGGCAAAACCGTTTTTTAGGTAGACCTTAAGAGGAACTAGAGTCATTCCTGTACCCTTAAGATCATTTTGAAGTTTGGTGATTTGCTTTTTCTTAAGCAACAACTTTCTCGTACGGTCTGGATTTTGATTCCAAATATTTCCTTGCTCAAAAGGAGCAATATGGACATTAATTAACCAGGCCTCACCATTTTTGATTTGGGCATAGCCATCTTTAAGTTGGATGCGGGCCGCACGAACAGACTTAATCTCTGTCCCTGTCAGTACGATACCCGCTTCAATAGTATCAACGATACTATAGTCATGTCTAGCCTTTTTATTCTGAGCAACAACATTGCCTTCACCCTTTGGCATAGCAGTCCCTCCATTCTCATCCTATTTTCGTTTTTTAGCAACGTCCTTGTAAAAAGGTTTGTTCCCTTTTTTCTTACGACGACCACTCTCACGTCCCTTGTTATCATTATGAGGACGGTTTTGATTTTTACGTTTGTCTGGTTTCTTAGATGACTTACGTTTTTCGTCATAAGAGCCTTTACGACCATTACCATCTTGACGGTTACGGTTATCCCCACGTTTACCACGACGTTCGAAGTCTCCATTTTGACGGTCACGGCGTGGTCCTCTATTGCGGAAGGCTTTCGCTTTCTCTTCACGTTCCTGACGTGCCTTGTGGTCTACTTTTTCAGTGACATCATACTCGCTTGGAAGGTATTGGAAGTCAATGTCTCCTGTTTCCTTATCCGCACGTGTTAATTTGACACGGATAGGCTGACCAACTCGGAAAGTCTTACCAGTTTTCTCACCTTGAAGTGTCATTGTACGTTCATTGTAATTGTAAAATTCTGGAAGGGTGGTGATGTGAACCAAACCTTCGATGGTGTTTGGCAATTCCACAAACATACCGAATTTAACCACACTTCCAACAATACCGTCGAATTCTTGACCAACAAACTCTTCCATGTATTCCGCTTTTTTCATCGCTTCAACGACACGTTCGGCATCAATGGCACGGCGTTCAAGGGTTGAAGATGATGTCGCTAACTCAGGAATAACCTCTTCAAAATGTTCACGCGTTTCTTGAGACATATTGTTAGTGTATTCACGAATCATTCGGTGAACCAAGAGGTCTGGGTAACGACGGATTGGACTAGTAAAGTGGGTATAATACTGAGCCGCAAGTCCATAGTGTCCATGATTGTGTTCTGAATAGCGGGCTTGTTGCATTGAACGAAGCAACATCATGTTCATGACCTCTGCTCCAGGTTTGCCTTGAACTCGCGCCATGAACTCTTGCAAGTCTAGTTGATCCATCTTATTGGCAGTTCCTTTGATTTGAACACCAAAGATAGAGGCATAATCCATGAAGCGTTGTAATTTCTCAGCTTTTGGCTCTTCGTGGATACGGTAGATAAATGGCAACTTAGCCTTAGCGAAATGCTCTGCCACACATTCATTGGCAGCCAACATGAAGGATTCAATCATTCGCTCGGCTGTTCCACGTTCACGCACCACGATATCCACTGGCATCCCTTTCTCATTAACCAAGATACGAGCTTCAGATGTATCAAAGTTAAGGGCACCACGACGCTCACGCATATCTTCTAAAATCTTATGCAGTTCTGCCATAGCTGATACAGAGTCCATGATTGGCTTAAACTGCTCAATCTTTTCTGGATTTCCAGCCAACATCTCATTGACATCACTGTAGGTCATACGGAAGGTTGTATTAATCACAGATTGGCAAATCTTATGATTAACCACCTTACCTTTTGGAGTAATCTCCATAATGGCTGACTGAGTCAAGCGATCAACATTGGGATTTAGTGAACAAATACCATTTGAAAGACGCTCAGGCAACATTGGCACCACGCGGTCTGTCACATAAACAGAAGTCCCACGCGCTACAGCCTCACGGTTGAGGGCAGAACCCTCTGTGACATAATAAGACACATCTGCAATGTGGACACCTAGCTCAAAGTTACCATTTGGCAAACGTTTAATATGGACCGCATCATCCAAGTCCTTCGCATCAGCTCCATCAATAGTAAAGGTTACCTCTTGACGAAGGTCAACACGACCAAGGAGGTCTTCCTGACTAGGTGCATCTGGTACAGCTTCTGCTTCCGCCATGACATCCTCTGGGAACTCTGAAACAATATCCATTGATTCTAAGACTTCCAAGACATCAATACCAGCATCCCCTTGATGACCAATAATGTCACGAACACTTCCTACGAAATAATCATAGTGACGGTTAGGGTATTTTTCAATATCAACCTTGATAATTTCAGTACCGTCTAGGGCAACTGGTTCTTTCTTAATATAAATTGGTTGCTGAATTTTTTGATTTTTAGACTTAATGTAACCAGCATAAGGTTCTTTCTCGTCGCTAAGGATAAATTTCCCTACAACAGTCTTAAGCGAACGTTCTACAATTTCAACAACTCGTGCTTCCGCTGCTGTCCCACGCAAACGATCCGCTGGCTTCTTGATAACAACAGCAACAGTATCACCATCAATGGCATGGCCAACATCATTACGACCAATGAACATATCATCTTCACTGTCATCGACATGCAAGAAACCAAAACCGTTCTTATTGGCACGGAAAACACCTTCAACAGTCACCTGATTTGGATTTTCTTTCTTAGGACGCAAGGAAACAGAGCCATCTCGATTAAAACGCAACTGCCCCTTACTTTCCATGGCTGATATGGCCTTGATGAGCTGAGGAAACTTTTCTCCCCCAGCATGATTAAGAGCCTGGGCAATGTCGTTTACACTGGATTTCCCATGCTCCTTCAAATAATTTATAATAGATTCTTTCATGATTTCCTTTTCTTTTATTTATTGACTATAACGCAAAAAATGAGCCAACCTCAGTCAGCTCATTACTTACTTGAGAGAATGGAAAGGACGATTGCATCTACAATCCATAGAAAAACCATGATTCCTGTAAAGCGTTGCATAAAGGCTTCAAAACCACGTGGTTTACTACGTTCAAATAGTGCTTCTGACCCACCACCATCAAAGACATTGCTACTTGGATTCTTTTGTGGCTGCATGAATACCGCAATCACAATAATAGCTGACATCACCAAGAGCAGCGTTAATAATAAGTCGTACATAGTTATTCCTCCGAAAAAGTCCTTTTTATTCTACCATAGAACCCTTTAAGATTCAACATGTAAGGTTACTTTTCTATCCTTGGGGCAGAATTTGGGTACCTGAATTTTCTCAGGATGATTTTGTTTATTTTTACTTGTGAGATAGTTGATGCTCCCACATTCACTACACTTTAAATTGATTTTAACTCTCACCTATATTCTTGACTCCTAGCGATTTTCTAAAGATGATTAAGGACCAGACAAAATTTCCAAAGACAATCATTGCGGTCACAAAGAAGACCCAGCGATAACCTAGTCCAGTCGCAACTGCTGAACCAACAAAAGGACCTAAAACTTGTCCAATGTATGAAAAGCTTTGATTAAAGCTAAATATTCTTGAGATTCCTTCCTTGGGTGTCATCTTGGTCAATAAAGAATTGACACTAGGCATAAGGGCACCCACACCGAAGCCATAGGCAAAACGTAAGATACCCAATTGCAAGGCTGAACCGGCAAAACCACAAAGGAAATACAAGAGGAAGCTATAAAATAGCCCCATTAAAAGCAAGCGATGATTCCCAATACGGTCTCCCACTTTTCCCAGAAAAGGGGTACTCAAGAGACTAGAGAAGCCCATAGCAGAAACAATTAAACCTGAGTAAAAAAGGATATTGTCCCTCTGACCTAAATAACGAATATAAAGGGCCAACATAGGCGCAATCGATTGGGCAGAAATCTGGATAATCATACTGGTCACAAAAAGGCCAATCAACATAGATTTGCTGGGAATTTTCGCAAAAACCTGAGAAAGAGTCATCATCTCTCCCTTTTCGATAGGTTGAAAATTCTCTCGCAAACCAAAGACAGTTAAGAGGCAGCAGATAAATAGAATGAGGCCCACCAATAAAAAGGTCCCTCTCATACCAAACGCCTCAGACAAGGTACCCCCTAACAAAGGGCCAATCAGAACACCTGCCGTTAGGCCCGTAGATAAGGTCCCCAGGGCATAGCCAGAACGGTTCTGAGGAACCTGACTAGCAATTAAAGCTGTGGCATTTGGAACATACCCCGCAAACAAACCATTCAGCGTTCTTAAGAAAAGCAGCCAGAAAACATTTGGGACTAAGGCAAGACCTCCCATTGTAAAAGTCATCACCATGCTGGCTCTAATCATCATGGGCTTTCGGCCATAACGGTCAGCCAAGCGTCCCCAAATAGGAGAAACCAGGGCCGAGGCTAAAGCAGAGATGGCAACAGACAAACCAGTATACCATTCAACCATGTCTCCTTTAATACCTAGTTCCTCAATGTAGAGGGCCATGAAAGGCATAACAATGGAGAAACTAGCTCCAGTAAAAAAGGTTCCTATCCATGCAATTTTAAGGTTACGTTGCCAATCAGTACTTTTAAGCTCTTTTTGGCACAAATAATCATCTTCTTTCTAAAATTCACTATCCATTATATCACAATGACTAGCTATGAGGAGCTAGGTAAATCATTTATTGCGCTCTTCACTTTCTCCTTCAAATCATCGAGACTAGCATTATTATCAAGAACCAAGCTGGCATAAGGCTTTTTCTCTTCTAAAGACATTTGGCTATCAATACGCATCTTAGCTTCCTCAAAACTTAAGTGATTACGTTTCATCAAGCGTTGGCGCTGGACCTCAGGTAACACTGCTACCAACCAAATCTGGTCAAACCAGTCCTGATACCCATTCTCAATAAGTAAGGGAATATCCATGAAAAAAACATCTTCTTTCTTAGCCAAACAATCCCTTTGAGTTGCTAGTTCCTCTCGAATAATTGTCCCTTGAATCTCAGCAGACCGATGTCTCATCTCCTCATTCGAAAAAATCAGTTGCCCTAGTTTAGGACGATTCAATTCTCCATTAGGAAGGAGAATCCCCTCTCCCAACCAATCAAGCAAGGCACGATACAAACGGCCTCCTTTGGCCTGCATATCGTGGACAAGCTGATCAGCATCAATGACCTTGTAACCTGCCTCTTTAATCATTTCAACAACCGTTGATTTTCCTGAAGCAATACCACCTGTTAACCCAATAATCATCGTTTCTGACAATGAGGACACAAATGTGTCCCTCTCCCTCCTAACTTGATTTTCTCAATTGTGCTTACGCAGCGTGGACAAGGCTGTCCCGTTTTTCCGTAAACCTGCAAATAGTTCTGCATGGTTCCGTCCTCACCAAGGGCATTACGATAGGTCCTTATGGTTGAGCCGCCTTTTTCAATGCCAAGCTGTAAAATGGCAATCGTTTGATCATGGACCCGCTTCATGGCTGCCTTGCTGAGTTCCTTTGCTGGCGTTTCAGGATGAACCTTGGCCGCCCAAAGCACCTCATCAACATAGATATTTCCTAGACCAGCCACCAATTTTTGCTCCAAGAGGAGACTTTTAATGGGCTTTGCAGAACTCATCAAGGCTCTCTCAAATAGAGCGTATTTAAAGGCCTTCTTAGTAGGCTCAGGACCAAGCTTTTTCCTTGTAAAATAAGCCTCCTCTTGACTTTTAGCCAATAAATCAAAGGTCCCAAACTTGCGGACATCTTGATAGATGAGGGTGGAGCCATCATCTAACTTAAAGAATAAGTGAAAATGCTTGTTGGTAGGAACTTGATCTGTAAACAGCAGGTATTTTCCCTCCATACGCAAGTGGGAAATCATAATCAACTGTCCAAAGTCAAAAATCAAGTACTTGCCTCTTCGTCGCAGGGCTTGAATGGTTTGACCAGGTAAATCAGTCAAAAAACTATCGTAGGAGGTCTTAATCATTTTTGGAACCTTGACCTCAAGCGACAAAATAGTCCGACCTACTACTAACCTTTCTAAACCTCGTCTAACAGTTTCTACCTCAGGTAACTCAGGCATCTGCTCCTCCTTCTAGCAAGAAAGCCGAGCAAGTGCCCAGCTTTTTAATATTCTTTTTCATTGTAACCAAAATCGGCCAAATCAAGTTTTTTATCACGCCAATTTTTCTTAACCTTAACCCAGGTTTCAAGGAAGACCTTGTCCCCAAGCATGACTTCAATATCTTTACGAGCAAGGGTACCAATTTTCTTGAGCATGGAACCTTGTTTACCAATAACAATCCCTTTTTGGCTGTCACGCTCAACCATGATTGTCGCACGAATATGAATCTTATCTGTGTCTTCATCACGCTTCATCTCATCAATGACAACCGCAACAGAGTGTGGAATTTCTTCACGTGTCAACTGAAGGACTTTTTCACGAATCATCTCTGATACCAAGAAACGCTCAGGGTGATCGGTGATTTGGTCCGCTGGGAAATATTGGAAACCTTCCTCAAGGTTATCACTCAAGACATCCACGAGGTGGGAAACATTGTTCCCTTGGAGGGCAGATATCGGAATAATCTCCTTGAAATCCATTTGTGTACGGAAATCGTCAATCTGCTCTAGGAGCTGATCTGGATGGACCTTGTCAATCTTATTGATTACCAAGATAACTGGAACTTTAGCTTGTTTGAGGCGTTCGATAATCATATTATCACCCTTACCACGAGGCTCATCCGCTGGTACCATAAAGAGGACTGTATCAACCTCACGAAGGGTTGAATAAGCAGATTCCACCATAAAATCCCCAAGAGCCGTCTTAGGCTTGTGAATCCCTGGGGTATCGATAAAGACAATCTGTTCCTTATCGGTTGTGTAAATTCCCATAATTTTATTACGGGTTGTTTGAGCTTTATCACTCATGATAGCAATCTTTTGCCCCATAACATGGTTCAAAAACGTTGATTTTCCTACATTAGGACGGCCGAGAATAGCCACAAATCCTGATTTAAATGTCATATAACTTCTTTCCTATTTCGTTTTAATTGAAAATTAAGTGCCAAATTTTAGGTATGAAAACAATCATCCCCGTAATGACTGCATAACAAGAAACCACTAAAACAGCTCCAGCGGCCATATCCTTGGCATTTTTGGCTAGCATTGAAAAGTGATAATTACTAGCTAAATCGACAACATTTTCAATGGCAGAATTAACAATCTCTAGGGCTATTACGAGAAAAACTGCCATCAAAAGAAAGAGCCATTCTGTCGCAGACACACGAAAGATTAAGCCAGCCAATACCACCAAGATAGCTGAAACCAAGTGCTTGCGCATATTGCGTTCTTCTTTAAAAGCCGTTATTATTCCTGTCAGAGCAAACTCAAAACTAGCTGTAAATTCTCTATTTTTCCACTTTTTTTGTGGATTATTGTCGCGTAAGTCCATAAGCAGTCAAAATTTCTTCCTGTAATCCAAACATTTCCGCTTCTTCTTCTGGGGTGTAATGGTCATAGCCATTAATATGGAGAAAACCGTGAACAGCCAAGAAACCCATCTCACGTTCAAAACTATGTCCATAATCCTCAGCTTGTTCATGAGCCTTATCAACGGAAATAAAGAGTTCACCGATATAACTATCAAACTCTCCCATCATTTCAGCTAATTCAGGATTTTCAGCCAATTCTTCCTCATCAAAACTAATATCTAATTCAGGCTTATACTCCAAACTAATGACATCCGTTGGACGGTCTGTATCACGATATTCCAAGTTTAGTTCGTGGCTGCGTTCGTTGGTTACAAATGTAACAGCCATTTCCTTGTCTTCCTTGCCAAGTTTTTGTGCTGCAAAATCTAGCAACTCCAAGGTTTGTTCTTTTAATTTCTCAGAGACTTGTCCAGTCTCGTCAATCATTTCAATATACATAAGATTCTTTAGGAACGGCTATGCTCACTTCAAGCACAGAACCGCTCGCTTCCTTTCACTAACTCATTAGCTTTTTATAGAAATACTCAAATACATAGAATCCTAACTTTGAGTATTTTTAGTTTAATATTAATCACCTCATTATACCATAAGGACACAGAAAAAGCAGACTTAAGCCTAATTGTCTGCTTTTTGTATGGCCTCTCCGTAAATCGCTTACTTATCCAAACTATCCTTAAGACGTTGAATATGAATGGTTAAATAGACCTGTTCGTCCAAACTTAATTCAAAAGTATAACCTGTCTTAATATAGTTAGCAATCTTTTGGGTACAGATAAAGGATTCTGGATAATTTACCCTAACCTGCTCGTAAAGAAAAGCATCATTTTTACCACCACTAACCCCACTCACAATCCGTTGCGCTAGATAGCGAAGATGGGTAATAAATCGGTTATAAGAGAAACTATCCTCCTCCAAATCACAACCAAAATGAAGACGGACAATGTCACTAATTCCAACCACAATTTGAGTCATCTGTCGGTCTTTTTCATGGAGACCCGCATCCTTTTGTGCATTGACAAAATGTAAAGCGACAGAGGCAGCCTCATCATCTGCCAATTTAACTTCTAAATCCTTGGCAATCAAACGAAGAGCTTGTTTTCCAATCTCATACTCCCGAGGGTAAAATTTTCGAACCTCCCAAGCCAAGGGACTCTGCAGAGAAATACCTTCTCCACTTCTTTCAATGGCGTAATGTAGGTGGTCAGCTAGGGCGATGAAAAAAGAGGGGTCAAACTTGGTTTGTAAGACAGCTTCAGCAAAAGTAAGGATATTCAAAAAGACCTGCATTTCACCTTCAGGCAAATTGACATAAACACGAGACCATTCATCTACTGCCTCTGTATTTTCCAAAACAAAAGTCTTTTCAATCTTTTCCTTATCAATAAAGTCTCCGACCTTCTTTTGAAAGCCCAGTCCCTTGCCCATGACAATGTATTCCACATTATTATCCAAAGCCTGAACAACATTGTTGTTTAAAATCTTTTCAATCTGCATCATGATCCCTCGTCATTAAAGCGTTTACTTTATTTTACCAAATTTTTAATGAGAAACCTACTTACTGCAAACAAAAAGCGCTGGACTTACCAACACTTTTCCTAAAGTTCTGTTCGATTTTCGATAGCTCTTAGCAAGGTCACTTCATCAGCATACTCAATGTCAGAACCAACAGCCAAACCACGCGCTAAACGAGTCACCTTGATTCCCGCAGGTTTGAGGACACGTGAAATATACATAGATGTTGCCTCACCATCCGCTGTTGCATTAGTAGCAATGATAACTTCGTCAACCTCGCTATCCATAAGACGAGTAATCAAACTTTTCAAGTTAATATCATCTGGTCCAACACCATTCATAGGGGAAATAAGCCCTTGAAGCACATGGTAGAGACCACGGTATTCCTGAATCTTTTCCATAGCTGAAACATCTTTGGAGTCTTCAACAACCAAAATCTTAGTACAATCTCTAGTCTCATCTGTACAAATGTTACAGGGATCATCATCTGTCAAACGACCACAGACCGAACAATAAGTCAATTCACGTTTGGCTGCCAAGAGGTTTTTTGCGAAATCATTGACATCTTCATCAGACATGCTAATGGTATAAAAAGCTAGGCGTGTCGCTGTTTTAGCCCCAATTCCAGGGAGTTTTGAAAAACTATCAATCAGCTTCGCAATTGGAGTAGGATAAAGCATGAGGGTCTCCTGTTCTTTATATGATTTTATTCATCTCTTATCTTTTGTCACTGTCATGGATATGTCTTTACCCAAGAACAAATACTCAAACACTATATCACAGAAAAATCCCTCGTGCAAGGCACAAGAGATTTTCATATTTAGTGAGTATTTTGATAAAGTTCCATGATAGCTTTGACCGCATTTTGATGAGCCTTACTCTTCCAATCTAGAGCATGTGGATACATAATCCCAACTGCCAACTTAGTACCATCTTTGGCAGTCGCATAGGCCACGGCATTAAGGTTAACCGTTGTTACAGAGTTACCAGAAGCATCCGTTGCATAAGTTTCGGCTGTCCCTGTTTTACCACTAATTGGAATGATAGAACTTGCCATAGCTTTACCAGTTGCAAGGCTAGAACCGGAATTAACGACATCATTAAAGCCTTGTTGGATAATCCCCATCTGCTCAGAATCAAGAGGTAAGGTATTTAATACACGTGTATCTACCGTTGAAGCTAGAGTTCCTAAGCTACCATTAGTACCAGCATCATAGATACCTCCCACAATATGGGGTGCTACACGTTTACCACCATTTGCAATTGAAGCAACATATTGAGCCAATTGAATAGTTGTATAAGAGTCGTACTGACCAAAAGCTTCTGTCAAGACGTTGGCTACATTGTAATTCTTAGAAATATAACCTTCTGATTCTCCAGGCAAATCAAGTCCTGTAGATACCCCCATACCAAAATCAGCGTAGGTATCACGAAGTGTCGTCATGGCCTTATCCATATTGTCAGTCGACAAGGCCATGCCTGGAACATATTGTTGGCCAAGTAGTTTGATTGCAATCTGCACCATATAGGTATTTGATGAATATTCTAGAGCCTGTGTCGCGGTAATAGGACGGCTACCTTGATCTGTAAACCAAGACGTAATCGAGGCTGAACCAGCAATGTTGATTGGTTGGTCAGTCAAGACCTGATTTCCATAGATGGCACCTGAACGCCAACCAGCAGTTAGGGTTGCTCCCTTAACAACAGATCCTGGAATAAAGACATCAGTGATTGTTCCTAAGGCATTTGCTTTAAAATCTTGTGCTCCTTGTTCATGTTTTTGCCCCGCCATGGCAAGTACAGCACCAGTGTCAGCATTCATAACAACGGCATACATTCCTTCAGAATAGGTAGCTTTGTTCTCTGAAATCTCTGAAGAAAGCTGTTGACCTAGGATATCTTCAACTCCCTTTTGGAAATCAAGATCGATGGTCAACTGCAGATTGTTACCCTTACTTCCCTTTTGAGTGATTTTATCACTAGCAACTTCGCCTTCCTTGTCTACTGTAATCTCACGAACAGTATGTTTCCCTTGTAGCTTCTCCTCGTATTCTTTTTCTAGATAAGAAGTTCCTACACGGTCATTAAGGGCATAACCTTTTTTGAGGTATTCCTTGGCATCTTCTTGTGGCAAACCTGCTTCTGAACTTGAGACTTTCCCGATGAGAGGAGACAAGGCTGAATCAACCGTATGACGCTCCCAATCCTTAGCAACCGTAATACCATTAAGTTCCTTCTGTTTAGCTGCTACAATCGCAATTTGTTCAGGCGTCAAGTCTCCTGTTTTCAATGTGACTGTTGAGAAATTAGAAACAGCATTCATCTGTGAGTAAATGTAGACAATCTTAAGCTCATCCTCAGAGTAATCCACTGCTTCATCAGGAACGGCATCAACAGCATTGTTGTAAATAGTAGCTTCAGCTAATTTATTACCAAACTTATCTGTTTTCTTGTCCTTTGGAAGATCATTAACCACACGTTTGTAGGTGGCAGAATCCGCTAGATAGAAATCGCGTTTCTGGCGTGCTGTTACCTTCGTCTCCGTTAGTGTTACCATGGTCGCTAACTTTTCAGCGACCTTCTTCATAGTATCTGATGACACCAAATTGCTACGTGTAAAGGTGATAACGTCCTTACTCTGGTTGGTCGTAAGAGCGACCCCCTTAGCATCAAAGATTTGCCCACGTTCGCTTGCAATTCTAACCGTATACTTGGAGTTATCCTCTAATTTCTTAGTATAAAACGATTTGTTATAAACCTGCATATAGGTCAAACGTGCAAAAAGTAACAAAAAAAGGACAAAGACTACACCAAAAAGCAAGTAAACACGACGTGAAATGTTTACTGGCTTTCTAGGTTTATTCGCTCGTTTTTCTTTTTGTTTTTGGCGCCGTTTTTCCCATTTTTGACTGAGTTTTTTCGAAAATGATGTCACTTTTTTTCCTCTATGTTCTCATAAAAATTCTCTTTTATTTTATCACAAATAAGCTTTGGCAAACTTAAAAAAATGTCGAAATCTAAAAAAACTTGCCTCAATACAAGACACGTTTTTTAGATTATAATGACAACTTTTTCATCCAGCTAGGAATGGCTTTACTGATAAGAGTCGGCAAAACCACATAGGCATTTTTAGCCAGATCATCAGCGATAGCTGAGTGAAGCCAAGTAGCTACTGTGACAGCCTTATAGCGATCAATTGAAGGAAACTGGGCCAGAAAACCAGTAATCATACCAGCTAAGGTATCTCCCATTCCTCCTGTGGCTTGATAAGGCCCACCAACTTCTAAATGAGCTACTTTTTCACCCTGATAGACAGCCGTCTTGTGACTCTTGGCAACCAGGATTGTCCCAACTCGGAACTCTCCCAAGGCTTTTTGAGTGTTGGAAACTGTCTGCTCTGGAATCCTAAAACCAGACAAGCGTTCCCATTCTTTTTGATGCGGGGTGAGAGTAAGGTGACAATCTGGTAAGTCCTTCTTATTTTTATTAGCCAAAAGATTGAGAGCTGAACCATCAACAACCAAATTTTGATCTGCCCTAATATTTGCCAGCACCAAGTCCATAGCCTGACTAGCTGCACCATCTTCACCTAGGCCAGAACCGATTAATACCACATCAGCTGCCCTAAGATTCTCAAGAAATCTTTCAGTCTCTCTAAGGTCAAAAGCCATGGCTTCAGGGAGATGAGCATGAAGGGCTGTGATATTTTCACGATCCGTAGCCACTGTGACCAAGCCTGCCCCACTATTGACACAAGCTATGGCAGCCATAATGATGGCACCACCATAAGGATAAAGCCCACCAACTAAAAGCACTCGACCGTAAGAACCCTTGTGAGACTCTCTCAAGCGAGGTGTTATCACTTGCCTAGCTAAATCGTCATCAACTTTCATAAACTATCCTTTCGCACTACGAAGAGCAGCTTGATAGGTCTGTTCCATCAACATAGTAATAGTCATAGGGCCTACACCACCCGGAACAGGCGTGATCATGCCAACCTTATCTTTCACTTGATCAAAATCAACGTCACCACAAAGTTTGCCTTCTTCATCACGGTTGATTCCCACATCAATGACAACAGCACCCTCTTTGACATATTCTTCTGTTACAAATTTTGCACGTCCAATAGCTACAATCAAGACATCTGCCTTGCTACAAACCTTAGCCAAATGCGGTGTTCGTGAGTGGGTCAAGGTAACTGTAGCATTCTTTTCTAGAAGAAGCTGAGCCATAGGTTTACCAACAATATTACTACGTCCGATAATAACTGCTGTCTTACCTTCCAATTCAACATTGTACTCACGAAGGATTTCCATAATCCCAGCCGGTGTACAAGGCACCATTTGACGGCGACCATTCCAGAGATTACCAGTATTCATAGGATGGAAACCATCGACATCTTTTTTAGGATCAATAGCCAAAAGAATACGCATTTCATTAATATGATTCGGCAGTGGCAACTGAACCAAGATACCATGGAAAAGTGGATCCTGATTATAGCGCTCAATAACTTCAATCAACTCTTCCTCACTAATACTCTCAGAAAGATTGACCGTCTGACTATGGAAGCCAGCCTTTTTAGCAGCACGTTCCTTATTACGCACATAAACCTGACTGGCAGGGTTATCACCGACCATGATTACCACGAGTCCTGGCACAATCCATTCCTTTTCTTTTAGACGTGCTACCTTATCATGCAATTGATCCTGCATTTTAGCAGCTAGGGCCTTACCATCCATTATTATCGCCATGGGTGTTCTCCAATACATACTTTTTTTCAATTATACCATAGTGAGGACTCTTTGTGACTATATTTTCTAAATTTTCAAAAAGACGTTTCAAATGAAAACTAAAAAAGCTGGAATTGCCTTCCAACTTCTTCTGATTATGTTTCGTGACTAATCCACAAAACCATTTTGCTGACTCCAACCCTTAATAACCTTCAAGGTCTTCTGCTGATATTTGCCACTTTCATACATGTGATCTGCACCTGTTAAGGAAACGAGAACAGAATCACGGTAGTTCTTAGCTGTTCTTCTAGCAATATTAGGATGAGTCATCTTATCCTTGGTTCCTGAAATGACGAGAACAGGACATAAAATATTACTAAAGTCCACATAAGCTGCCTTTGTTTTATCAAACCAATGAAGAGCCATCTGAGTATAAACTTTTCCTGATTCAGGAATCAGACCAGCAAAAACTTCCTCTTTCAAAGCTTCCTCTTGTTCATTCATGCAATACTTGAAAAACTCCTTTTTATAAGGGGGCATGGCTTTTTTCCAAAAACCCCAGCGTAAAAAGTGTTTGCCAAAACAAGCTAACATGGTTGGATAAAAGGCATAAATATCTGCTGTCGGAGCAGGTCCCATGAGAATCATACCAGCAACTTCTGTCTTTTCAGCAACCATTTGAGCCACCAGACAGCCTAAAGAGTGCCCCAAAATGAGTGGTGGTTGGTCTAGACTTTCAATCAAAGCCACTAAATCATCTCGATAGTCCTGCAAGGTAACAGTCCCAACTTTAGCTAGGCACTCTTGATAAGGTAGGTCATGGTAACGAAAGCTAGGTGTATGCACCTTGTATCCCATTTGACGTAGACCTGTCGCAAATTCTCCCCAAACATTGCCATCGCACCAGGTCCCATGAATTAGGACAATCTCTCTGTTCAAAACCATTCCTTATACATCTCCCTTTTTTGTTAAAAAATTAGATTATTTATCTATCTTATAGTATCATACTTCCAACCTACATACCTTTATACATTTCTTACAATCGTAAGAAAATGGTCTCTTATTCATTTAAGAGACCATTTTTCTATATATTATTAACGATTAGCCTTATGCATTTCTTCCTTAACCGGACAAGAACACTCACAATCGCCACAAGAACCTTTTCCTTTGATATAGTGACGGATGCCAAGACCAGCCAAAGCAAAAATAATGAAGGCAATGATAAACGTTGACATAACAATTCCCCCTAAACCTAAATATGGGCTTCTTGAAGATTATCCAAACTAATGATTTGATCCTTAATCTGACGTGGTTTACGAACCACAAAATAAATCATGGTCACTAACAGCAAGAAAGCAACAAAAGTCCAAATTGTCATTGACTTGCCGTACAGGATAACTTGGCCAAACTGATAAAGAATTAAACTCACACAATAAGCTAGGCCTGTTTGAAAACCGATAGCACCAATTGTCCATTTAAGATTGGCCATTTCACGCTTAATAGCTCCAATAGCCGCAAAACATGGCGCACAAAGTAGATTAAAAATCAAGAAGGAATAGGCAGCTAAGGAAGAATAATCTCCTCGTAAAGCCGCAGCTAAACCAGCTTCACTGCTATTATGATAGAGAATACCAAAGGTGGCAACAACAGTCTCCTTAGCAGCTAAGCCTGTAAGAGCCGCAACTGTTGCCTTCCAATTTCCAAATCCAAGCGGATTAAAAATCCAAGACAAACTCCTACCGAGAGTCGCCAAAATGCTGGCTTCCGTATCTACCGTATGTAGCGTAAAGTTGTAGTTAGACATAAACCAGATAAGAACTGTCAAACTGAAAATGATGGTTCCCGCACGTTTGACAAAACTCATAGCCTTACCAAAGGCATATCGCAAAACTGACATGGCTTTAGGCCAATGGTAAGCAGGCAATTCCATTATAAACGGACTGGTTAGGCCACCCAAAAAACTCGTCTTTTTGAGGGCAATACCTGATAAGATAATGGCAGCCATCCCAATAAAATAAGTACTTGGTGCTACTAATGAGTTACTAGGGAAGAAAGCTCCAGCAATCAAGGCAATTACTTCCAACTTGGCCGAACAAGGCATGAAGGTTGCCGTCATAATGGTAATGCGACGGTCCCTTTCATTTTCAATAGTTCGACTAGACATAACCGCTGGAACCCCGCAACCTGTCGAAATCAACATGGGAATAAAGGATTTTCCAGAAAGCCCAAAACGTCGGAAAATACGGTCCATAACAAAGGCAATACGACTCATATATCCAATGTCCTCAAGCACACCCAAACAGATAAAGAGCACAAAAATTTGAGGAAGGAATCCTAGTACTGTCCCAATCCCAGCGACGATACCATCAACAATCAAAGACTTAAGCCAGTCCTGAACTTGAAGAAAGTCAAGACCAGAAGTTACCAAATCTGGAACATACTTACCAAAAAGCACATCGTTAGCCCAGTCTGTCCACATGGTTCCAACAGTTTGGATAGATAAGAAATAAACCAAATACATAACTGCTGCGAAAATTGGTAAAGCCAAAATACGGTTGGTAACAATCCTATCAATCTTATCTGACAAGGTCAGGGCAAAATCTTCCGTATGACTTTGAGCCATCTGACAAACACGTTCAATAAAGGCATAACGCTCATTAATGACAATTGACTCCGCATCTTCTGTGAAAATTTCCTCAGTGATACGAATGATATCTTTGATTTCTTTTCGTTGGAATGGGGACAAGTCTAGCTCAGCCTCAACTAAAGCATCGTGTTCAAAGAGTTTAATGGCATAAAAACGCGCGGACCTTTGTGGCACCGAATTTCCCAAGACTTCCAAAATTTGTGAGATGGCAGCTTCTAACTTATCGTCATAAATTGGAAAGGCAATGTCACCGACTGTAGAAGTCGTTGTATGAGCTGCCTTTTTCACTACCTGATCCACACCAGTTTGTTTGAGAGCACTGGTGGCCACTACTGGCACACCTAGATGGTAAGACAATTTATCAACATTAATCTGTTTTCCCTGAGCCTCCAAAACATCACTCATGTTAAGTGCTAAAGTGACTGGAATACCTGTCTCAATTAACTGCGTTGTCAGATAAAGGTTACGCTCCAAATTTGTCGCATCAACCACATTTAAAATGCTGTCAGCCCTTTGGCTCAACAAATAGTCACGTGCTACCTTTTCTTCAGGACTATAGGGTGACATTGAGTAAATCCCTGGTAAATCCTGGATTTCTAAATCCTTATTCTTTTTGACCAGACCACTTTTTCGTTCCACAGTAACACCCGGCCAGTTACCAACACGCTGATTGGTCCCTGTTATCAGGTTGAATAAACTGGTTTTACCACTATTAGGATTACCTATTAATGCAATTTCTGTCATTTTTCCTCTCCCTCGTCCAGCATGACCACACTAATCATTTGCGCTTCCGACTTGCGTAGGGTTAATTCATACCCTCTCAAGCTAATTTCTAGAGGATCTCCCAAAGGGGCTACCTTACGCAATAAGACCCGAGTACGCTTTGTAATTCCCATATCCATAAGACGCCGTTTGGTCTCATTTGCTGAAAAAATATCAGTAACGATAGCCGAACGTCCAACTGGTAATTCAGAAAGAGGTATCTTTTCCTGATTTTCCTCTGCAGGTGCCAAATCAATCTTATCTAGAATCGAAGCATCAAAGGCTAAGCGACTCCCTTTAACAATAATAATAGCACTGTTCTTGGTCTTAGTTACCACCTCAATCGTTTCACCGGCAGCCAGCCCTAGGTTAGATAAGTGCAAGAGACTATCCTTAGGGAGGTTAATGCCAAGAATCCGGTAAGGCGTTTTTAAGGCCACATCATATATGAGCATTTTTCTTGACCTACTTTATTATTTTTGATATGGCATCATTATAGCATATTTATCCATCTTTTCCGCAATATTATCCTAAACAAGAATGATTCTAGAAAAGCAGAACTCAAAAAGAAAAGACTGGAAAAGTTCCAGCCTTCACAAACAATGTATACATACTTAATGAATATCTTACAAAACCTTACTCAAGAAATCCTTGGTACGTTCTTCCTTAGTATTGTCGAAAATCTCTTGTGGTGTGCCTTCTTCGACAATAACACCGCCATCCATAAAGATAACACGATCAGCCACCTCATAAGCAAAGCCCATTTCGTGGGTAACGATTGCCATTGTCATCCCTGATTTAGCAAGGTCCTGCATAACGGCAAGAACTTCACCAACCATTTCTGGGTCAAGGGCTGATGTTGGTTCGTCAAACAAGAGAACATCTGGATCCATAGCCAAACCACGTGCGATAGCAATACGTTGTTGCTGACCACCTGATAGACTTGTTGGATAGGCATCTGCCTTATCTTTCAAGCCAACCTTTTCTAAAAGTTCCATAGCTTTCGCGTCTGCATCAGCTTTTGAAACACCCTTGGTTTTAATCGGTGACAAGGTGATATTTTCCTTAACTGTCATGTTAGGGAAGAGGTTAAACTGTTGGAAAACCATTCCCATTTTTTCACGCATTTTGAAAATGTCGTTATTCTTATCTGTAATATCCACACCTTCAAAAGAAATAACGCCTTTTGTAGGTTTCTCAAGCAAGTTCATTGAGCGTAGGAAGGTTGATTTTCCTGATCCTGAAGGACCAATGATAACCACTACTTCACCCTTTTTAATATCTAGATCAATCCCTTTGAGAACTTCATTCTTACCAAAATACTTGTGAAGATTTTTAATCTCAATAATTGTTTCTGCCATCATTTACGTCCCTCCCCAAGTCGTTGTTCCATTTGTTTCAAGAGTGCCGTCATAGCTGTTGTCACAATCAAATAATAGAAGGCTGCGAACAAGAGCGGCGTCAAAGTCAAGTAGGTCGTTGTTGCAACAGTTTGTGCACCATTCCACAATTCCATAACCCCGATGGTTTGCAAGAGCGAACTATCCTTGATAATAGTGACAAACTCGTTACCTAAGGCAGGCAAGATATTTTTAATAGCTTGAGGCAAGACCACATAACGCATGGTATTCCATGGACGGATACCAAGTGAGTAGGCTGCTTCAATCTGGCCTTTAGGAATAGACTCGATACCTGCACGTACGCTCTCAGAAATATAAGCACCACTGTTCAAAGAAAGGACGATAATACCTGGAACGATACGTGACAAATCAAGGTTTAAAATCCCAAACTGCACAGTTGGAAGGTTCATGTGGATGAGGTTAAAAGCAATCATAATCTGCACAACCATAGGAGTCCCACGGAAAACCCAAACATAAAGGCTTACTAGCCACTCCAAAGGTTTGATTCCAGAACGCTTGGCCAAGGATACCAAAACCCCGAGGATGGTTCCGAAGAAAACCACGCAGACCGAAATCATAATTGTTACTAAGACACCATAGTTAAAGTAAGACCAAAACTGCGGTAGAAATGAAAAATTCATCTAGATACTCCTTACTAATATTCTTCAATATTATATCAGAAGACTGTATAAAAATAAAGTATTTTCTTATAAATGCGATATTTCAGTATAAAAACTAAGTTATAGACCTAGCTATCAAATCTCTCAAGCAAGACACCTCAAGTCCTCCTAAGATGACATCTTCCCAAAAGGTTTGTCAATGATTTGAAATACTGCCTATTTTGGTAACCCATACAAGCATTAGCCTATGCTTTCATCCTGATAAAAATGCCTGAAACTCGATAGTTTCAGGCATTTAGAGTTTTTGGAACCTTGTAAAGTCCCCAAATGATTTATTAGTAAAGCAAATCGTAGATTTCCATTGCAATCAAGTCGATGCTATCAAATGAATAAGATTCACGTGCTTCAACGTCACGCAATGTGAAAACTGGACCATTTTCAGGATCGTTGCTAAATGATACTTCGGCAACAACCACTCCTTCACGTTCAAAATTACGTTTCAAATTACCACCATCAGCCGCCATCATTTCAAGACGGTTAATGATTCTCACCAAATGTGATTCCATGTTATTTCTCCTATTAATTGTGTATTTCTTACTTATTTTATCACACTTATGGGAAAAATGGGGGAATTTTAAATATTTTTCAAGGAATTGTACATAATGGCCTTAATAGAATGCATACGATTTTCAGCTTCTTGGAAGATGATGTCACTGTATTTTTGGAAGACTTGATCTGTAATTTCTAACTCTGCCAAACCATATTTGTCATAGATTTCTTTCCCAATTTGGGTATTGAGATCATGAAAGGCTGGGAGACAATGCATAACGATAACATCTGGATTTTCTGTCTTGGCTAGTAGGTCTGCATTAATTTGATAAGGCAAGAGTAAATCAATACGAGATTTAAAATCTACCTCTTCACCCATAGATACCCAGACATCCGTATAAAGCATATCCACTCCCTTGACCTCTGAAATATCATCTGTAATGGTTAAGTCGGCACCATTATTATGTTTCTGAGCTAAGGCTACAATCTCATCTTCGGATTGCAGCACCTCTGGGGCAATAATCTTGACATTAACGCCTAAAATAGCCGAAGTGACCAAAAGTGAGTTGGCCATATTATTTCTACCATCTCCAATATAGGCGATGGTCAAGTCTTCCAAACTACCGAAGTGTTCCTTCAAAGTCATGAAATCCGCAATCATTTGAGTTGGATGCCAGGTATCCGTCAAACCATTCCAGACCGGAACCCCTGAGTGCTTAGCCAAATCTTCAACATCTTCTTGTTTAAAACCACGGTACTCGATTCCATCAAACATAGATCCCAGAACCTTGGCCGTATCAACTACAGATTCCTTTTTACCTAACTGAATGTCTCCAGCACCAAGGTAGGTCACATTCATACCTAGGTCCTGACCGGCCACTGTAAAAGCTGAGCGAGTTCTGGTAGATGTTTTTTCAAAAATCAAGGCAATATTTAAGCCATCTAAATATTTATGTGAAATTCTTTCCTTTTTTAACTGTTTAAATTTTATGGATAAATCAATCAACTCCTCGAGTTCCTGTTTGGTAAAGTCGATTTCTTTCAAAAAGGATTTAGCTTGTGTCATAGGTATCTCTCTTTCGTTCTGAATAATATAAAAACATTATATAATATTTATACACTATAAACAAGTGATTTTGAATTAAAATTCAATATTAGCACTCCTGTCAAGAGAGTGACAAACCTAGATGCTTTTTACTTGCAATCTATCTCCCGCATGCTATAATGGAGTCATAGATTTGACCTTTTTTGACCAAGAATATTTTCAATAAAGATCTTTCCCAATTCAGATAGAAAAGAGGTACTGATATGCTCTGTCAAAACTGTAACCTTAATGAAGCTAGTATTCATTTGTATACCAATGTAAATGGTAATCAGCAACAAGTTGACCTCTGTCAAAATTGTTATAAAATCATGAAATCTGACCCAGAGAACCCCCTTAATCAATTCAATCAAACTGGAGGTTCCAGCTTCTTCGATGATTTCTTCAGCGACCTAAATAACTTCCGTTCTTCTAACGGTGATCTTCCCAATACACCTCCAACACAAGAAGGTGGTAGCCGAGGAAACGGTGGCAATACACAAGGGCCAGGCCGTCCAGGAGGACCACGCCAACAAGCTCCTCAACAGCCACAAGGTCTTCTTGAAGAGTTCGGCATTAACATCACTGACATCGCTCGTCGTGGAGACATCGATCCAGTCATTGGTCGTGACGAGGAAATCATTCGTGTCATCGAAATTCTTAACCGCCGTACCAAGAACAATCCCGTCCTCATCGGTGAGCCCGGTGTCGGTAAGACTGCTGTCGTTGAAGGTCTAGCTCAAAAAATTGTAGATGGTAGTGTTCCTCAAAAACTCCAAGGTAAACAAGTTATCCGTCTTGATGTGGTTAGCTTGGTTCAAGGAACTGGTATCCGAGGCCAATTTGAAGAACGCATGCAAAAACTCATGGAAGAAATTCGTCAACGTCAGGATGTTATCCTATTTATTGATGAAATCCATGAAATCGTAGGAGCTGGTAATGCTGGAGATGGCAATATGGATGCTGGAAACATCCTAAAACCTGCCCTTGCTCGTGGGGAACTTCAACTGGTCGGAGCAACAACACTCAACGAATACCGCATCATCGAAAAAGATGCTGCCCTTGAGCGTCGTATGCAACCAGTTAAGGTTGACGAACCAACTGTTGAGGAAACCATCACTATTTTGCGTGGGATTCAGCCTAAATATCAAGACTACCACCACGTCAAATATACGGACGAAGCTATTACTGCAGCTGCAGAATTGTCCAACCGCTACATTCAAGACCGTTTCTTACCAGACAAGGCCATCGACCTTCTTGATGAAGCTGGTTCGAAGATGAACTTGACCCTCAATTTTGTTGATCCTAAAGATATCGACAAACGTTTGATTGAGGCTGAAAATCTCAAGGCTCAAGCTACTCGTGACGAGGACTTTGAAAAGGCTGCCTATTTCCGTGACCAAATTGCCAAATACAAGGAAATGCAAAAGCAAACCATCAAAGACCAGGATATGCCTGTCATCACCGAAAAACATATCGAAGCTATTGTGGAACAAAAAACCAATATTCCAGTCGGTGATTTGAAAGAAAAAGAACAATCACAACTTCTTAGTCTTGCCGATGATCTTAAATCACATGTTATCGGACAAGATGCTGCAGTTGATAAGATTGCCAAAGCTATCCGCCGTAATCGTGTTGGATTGGGTGCTCCAAACCGCCCAATTGGTAGCTTCCTCTTCGTAGGTCCTACAGGAGTCGGTAAAACTGAGCTCTCTAAACAATTGGCTATTGAACTCTTTGGTTCAGCTGACAGTATGATTCGTTTCGATATGTCAGAATACATGGAAAAACACGCTGTTGCTAAATTGGTTGGTGCCCCTCCAGGATATGTTGGTTACGACGAAGCTGGTCAGTTGACTGAAAAAGTCCGACGTAATCCTTATTCACTTATTCTTTTAGATGAGGTTGAAAAAGCTCACCCAGACGTTCTTCACATGTTCCTCCAAGTACTTGACGACGGTCGTTTGACTGATGGTCAAGGGCGCACTGTAAGCTTCAAGGATACCATTATCATCATGACATCAAATGCTGGTACCGGTAAAGTTGAAGCTAGCGTTGGCTTTGGAGCTACTCGTGAAAATCGTACCAATTCTGTTCTTAACCAACTTGGAGATTTCTTCAGTCCTGAATTCATGAACCGCTTTGACGGTATTATCGAATTCTCTGCCCTCAGCAAAGAAAATCTCCTTACTATCGTGGACCTCATGCTTGATAATGTCAACCAACGCTTGGCTAACAACGGTATCCACCTCAGTGTAACAGAAAAAGTTAAGGAAAAATTGGTTGACCTTGGTTACGATCCTAAGATGGGTGCTCGACCACTACGTCGTACTATCCAAGATCACATTGAAGATGCTATTACCGACTTCTACCTTGAAAATCCAAACGAAAAAGATCTCAAGGCAGTCATGACTTCAAAAGGCCACATTACCATTAAGTCTGCTAAAAAAGCCGAAAAAGCTACTCAAAAATCTGAGACAGCAAAAGAATCTGATTAAACAAATAAACCAAGTCATTACGACTTGGTTTATTTATCTTTTCATTTCCTATTTTCAAATTTATCCCTAATTCTGCCTAAATCAATAGGAAAATGAGCAAAATTTTAGTATAATATAGGCAAATAAACGTAAGGAGCAACTCATGAATCCAACATTTGGTGACAAGGTTGAGGGAGCTCATTATCAAACACGTTACGGTGTTTATGCTGTGATTCCTAACCAAGAAAAGACAAAGATTATTTTAGTCCAGGCTCCTAACGGGGCTTGGTTTCTCCCAGGTGGGGAAATCGAAGCAGGCGAGGATCACTATAGCGCATTAGAACGCGAGTTAATTGAAGAACTTGGGTTTACAGCCACTTTAGGCCAGTACTATGGCCAGGCTGATGAATACTTCTATTCAAGCCACCGTGACACTTACTATTACAATCCAGCCTATATTTATGAAGTTGTAGATTTTTCAAAAATTGGCAAACCTCTCGAAGATTTCAATAACCTGGCCTGGTTTCCAATTGATGAAGCCATTGCTAAACTTAAACGTGGTAGCCATAAATGGGGAATCGAACAATGGAAAGCAAACAACATAACAACTGGCAAATCTTAGGAGGAAACTATGAAACTCATTAATACGACCCGTACCCACCAAGAACTCGTTCAAAACCAACTAGACAACACGGATGCCTTTCTCGTAGAGACCTACTCTGCTGGGAATACTGATGTTGTCTTTACTCAAGCACCTAAGCATTATGAACTCTTGATTTCAAATAAACATCGTGCTGTTAAAGACAACGAATTAGAAGTTATCCGTGAATTCTTCCTCAAACGAAAAATCGACAAAGATATCGTTTTGATGGACAAACTTAGAACAGTACACACTGACAAATTGATTGAGATTTCATTCCCAACAACTGTATAAGACAGAACAAGCAATGGCTAACACCACTGCTTGTTTTTTAGTATGTCACAAAGCTTTCGAAGCTTGATCCAGAACTTCCATAACCTGACGACTATGTTCCAACTGCTGGGCAACACTGTCAAAATCCTTGGTCGCCACCATCTTTTCAAAAGCTACAAATTCATCATACATACGATGTTGTGGACTATTAAGATTGACAACTCTCTCTTTCTGACCATTGAGAGTGACTCCAATTTCAGGAAGAGTATTGGTTGCACCAAAAATAGTAATAGCTCCCTTATCCCCTTGAATAGTTGAACGAATCTCCGCACTACAGTCTTTAGCTCCAATGGCAACAGCCTTAAAGTTACCATAGTCCAAAACTAGAATTCCTGACGTATCCACTCCTCGCTCCACATTAGGTAGATATTCCACACGATTAGGCTTACCAAAAAGCCCAACAAGAAGGTGAATATTATAGATATTAAGATCTCTAAGTGCTCCCCCACCCATTTCAGGGTTGAAGACAGGAGCAATTTCCCCATGTTTGAATGCATCGTAACGTGATGAATATTGGGAATAATTGATATTCACAATCTTAATATCCCCAATATCAGACAAGGCTTCCTTAATCGCTGTAAAATTAGCCAGATATTGATTGGTAATAGCCTCCATCAAGAGAAGCTTTTTTTCTTGAGCAAGCTTAGCTAGCTCTTCAAACTCTTCTAAATGAAGGGTGAAGGGTTTCTCACAGATAACATGCTTTCCGGCCAAAAGTGCTTTCTTAGCATAGTCATAGTGGGTATGATTGGGTGTTCCGACATAAATCGTATCAACTTCTAGATTAGATAAAATTAACTCATAATCACTAGTCGCCTGAGATAAGCCATATTGTTTAGCTAGGGCTTCTGCCTTATCGAGCGATCGTGGTGTCGATAAAATAGCTTCAAGCTCGATGCCCTCAATAGTTGTTAGCACAGGAAGAACCTCTGTCACAATCATTCCTGTCCCTAATAATGCAAGTTTCATCAACTTACCTCCTTCTTCCTCTAAACTCTCTTACTATACGGCGTAATTCTATAAACAGAACTATAGTGAAAGAGGACTCAAATAGAAGCCCTCTAAAATTTAAGAACGGCCAAGCAGTTTCTTAACTCCTTGAATCGCTTTATATTTAAGCGGTTGTGGATAATAACGGAAGGTTCCCATCTTGCGAACGATATAACCATTAAAGTTTTGTTTAAATCGCAAAACCCCATCTGAACCATCAAAGATCCCCATAATACCAAGGAAGTTATAGAAAGTAATTCCACGTTTAATGGCTTGGGTCATCACATACTCTTGTAAGAGTGCTGGCGCATAAAACTTATTAAACTCGGGATAAGATCCACTAAAAAGATAAACGGCTTCTTGAGGTGTATAGACAAAAAGACTGCCAGCCAACACAATGTCTTCTTGACCATATTTCTCAATAAAAGCAGTCGCTTCGCCCTTTCGAACATCAAAGGTCTCAAACTGACTTGATAACTCTCTTAATTGGTTTTGTTTTTTCTCAGATTTTGGGTTAGCCTCTAAATCAGCCTGTAATTTGACAATTCTAGCTCCCAACTTCGCTTGATCACTTTCCAAATGGTTATAGTAATCCTGAAAATTCAAGGTAGCTACCATAAAATCAGCATTGTCACCAAAAGCATCATAAAAATCTTCGTAATAATCTAAGGACTTGTCACTATACTCACGACGATCAGAGGTAGCTGAAGTGATTTCTTTAAAAATAGATAACTCATCACGTTTCAGTTTTTTCAACTTAATCCCGAAAGTTTTGGCTTTTTTAACCAAAGGCTTCCCTTTTTTACTGAAAGACTTGATAAGATCTTTTTCTTCAATCCCAGATAAATCCTTAACATAGTGCCAGTCAGGCTCACCACCAGGATAACCTGTCTGTAAACCATCAAAGCTATAGCCTAAATCTGTCAATTGACTAATCAATTGCTTCTGCTCTTCACCAGTTGGTTCACCATTACTATCAAAAGTTTGATAAGTATCATAAGGCTTGATTAACAGCTCAAGAGCACCATTTGCCTTAGCATAATCCTTCAAACCCTGATAAAAGTCACTCAGATGGGCTATATTTGAGTGAATCGGTCCACAATTCACCTCCATACGAAGCCCACCAGTCATAGGCATGCTGTAGACAATTGCTGAGACTTCAAGCTGGTTTCCTTCCTTCCAAGCGACATAGCTAATGCTAAATCCACGTTTTTCAAGAAGTTTAGCCATTTCCTCAGTTTGCATAAAAGAACGCTCAGACACTTGTTGAGCATGTGTGTTAAATTCTTCTTTAGTTACTTGAATGAAGCTCATATTTTTCCTTCCTAAAATGGATAAAGTAAATGACGAGTGAGATAAAGAGAAAGATGGCAAGTACTGCCACTAATGGTATTCGAATCGGACGGATATTAAGCAACAAATCTCCACTAACTGCATAAACAATCGAGACTGGCGTCACTCCAATAAGGGTTGCCAAAAACCTCGTCCTTGTGGGTAAATTCATCTGAACACAAGCATAATTGACCAGAGCTGATGGTATAAAAGGAATAGAGAAGGCTAAAGAAATCCCAATAAAACGATGCTTAAAGTTTTCAATATAGTTTATGAGTTTCTCCATACGTTTGGACTTCTCTGGCTTTTCAAGTCTTCTCAGAATTTCAAAACTAGTCAAATTTCCAAAAGTATTACCAATAATATTCATCGGAATCGCAAGCAAAGGGCCATAGAGTAGCCCAACAAAAATACAAAAAATAGAACTTGAAACTCCAGGAATAGCTGATGACAGAATCATAAGACTAATAAGGATAAGTGCATTTTGGAAATTAGCCTGCTTAAAAACTTCTCTTAAAAAGGCTTGATCATGCTTAGCGTTGATCCATTCCTTGATTAAGGGGATGAAGTTATTTAAAAGAGGCCATAAGAACACCAGTATTAAACCTGCTATCCCTATAAAAAATAGTCTTTTTTTGGTCATTACATCTCCACAATTTTAATCACTCCTTTTATTATAACAAAAAAATGCCTTCATTGATTTAGAAAGGCATTTTTTACTGTGATTACTTGTTAATCAAATTTGCTTGTGACTTGTTTTCCAAGGCACCATTTTTAAAGTTAAGGGTAAGGCTACCTGTTTCACCCTTCTTAGCGACAAGGTTTGATGACCAAAGAGCCTGTGTCATTGTTGCATCTGAAGAGACAGCGATTGAATAAACATCCGGTGTGCCAAGCGTTTTGACAGCATCATCATAACTAGTTCCATTTTTGAGGTTTTCATACATCTTCAGTGTGATTTTGGGATCACGGACGTAAGAAAAGTTTGAAATTGACTTAACGACAGTGCTATTGTTAAAGAGTTTCGCTGTAACCACAACATTGTCATACTGCCAATTATAAACATCAAGCTTAGCATCTCCTGCCTGCTCCTGACTCGTTGATGAGGGTTCACCAAACCAGCCCTTCAAGCTATCAAGATTTGAGCCTCCTGAGAATTCTTGAGAAGCATTTGCCATGGTGATTTTATCAAAGTTCTGGCGAACATTCCCATGCTTAACAGTTAAAATCTTTGAAGCCTCATTATCCAGAGATCCCTTCGACTCAGTTTTAGACGAAGATTTTCCACAAGCAGCTAGAGTAAAAAGTGAGAGACCTAAAACGGTCAAAGACAAAAGTTTTTTCATAATAAATTCCTATATACACAAATAAAAGGCTGACGCCTCAAGTATTTATGGAGCCGGTGGGAGTCGAACCCACGTCCAAACACCTGCCAACATATTCGTCTACAACCATAGGTTATGTCTTTCATTTAACAGATAGACGACACATAACTCAAGCCTTCTATCTGCGAGCCTATAAATCTCTTTTCAACCAGCTAGGCAATGGTCAAACGTAGCTTATAAATCAATAAAACCTCTAAACAAACATAAGCAATCTGCTAGAAGTCACGCGAGCAGGGGTTTAGGCTGCTACAGCGTAAGAATTAGTATTTTTTGCAGTTATATTTAACTGAGCGTTTACGTCGCCACACGAGTCGCAGAATATGCCTCATAATGCCTGTCGAATCCGTAACGACCCCAATATGAGATATTGAGTATTATATCAAATTCTTTAATAAATTGCAAAAGATTAGCCAAACTGTCTCCCCCAATAAATCCACTATAGAGACGCTAATACAGTAGTCAACTTTGATTTTAGGATAAGCTAATAGCTTTTTTCTGTATCTCTGCCTTTCCATTCAACACTGAAAGATTTTTTGGAATACTTTCACTAAAACTTAGCAACTAAAAAAAACGTTGAGCGAACAAATCTTTCAACGTTTTTCTTTTTGCACCCTAAGGGAATCGAACCCCTATCTCAAGAACCGGAATCTTACGTGATATCCATTACACTAAGGGTGCTAACAGTATACTATTATAGCATACTCTAAAATAGAAAAAAAGACATGTTTCCATGCCTCTTTTTTATCTTACAATTCGATATCTCCGAAAAGATCCGCCATTGAGAATCCAGATTGAGTTTCTGGAAGTTCGTAGTCACGTTTTTCTTGACGTTTTGGACGACGTGGACGTGATTGACGTTTTTCGTTGTTTTCGCCTTCAGCGTTAGCTGGACGTTCTTCAAGAGCTTTGATAGAAAGTGATACACGTTCTGCATCAGCGTTTACTTCAAGAACTTTAACAGTAACGTCTTGACCTACTGAAAGAACATCTTTTGGATTTTCAACACGTTTGTGTGAAATTTGAGAGATGTGAACAAGTCCATCGATACCTGGCAATACTTCAACGAAAGCACCGAAATCAGTCAAGCGTTTAACTTTACCTTCGATAACATCACCAGCAGCAAGTTTTTGTTCAACACCATCCCATGGTCCAGGTGTTGTTGCTTTAAGTGAAAGTGATACACGTCCTGCTTCTTCGTCGATAGCAAGAACTTTAACTTCAACTTCATCACCTACAGATACAACTGATTTAGGTGAAACGTTACGTTCGTGAGACAATTCAGTCACGTGAACAAGTCCGTCAACACCACCAAGGTCGATGAAAGCACCGAAGCTTGTCAAACGAGCAACTTTACCAGTTACGATTGAACCAACTTCAAGTTTAGAGAAGACTTCTTTACGTGCTTCTGCAGCTTCAGCTTCAACAACTTCACGACGTGAAAGGATGAAACGGTTTTCAGCTGGATCAACTTCTTTAATTTTAGCGTCAAATTCTTGACCTACAAATTGTTCAGTGTTACGAACAAAACGAGTATCGATCATTGAAGCTGGAATAAATCCACGAAGACCTTCAAATTCAACTGAAAGTCCGCCTTTAACAGCGCGTGTTCCTTTAACGGTAACAACTTCTTCTTCACGACCAACAAGTTTATCCCAAGCTTTGCGAGCTTCCAAGCGTTTTTTAGATACAAGGTAAGTTACAGTATCAGTATCTTTACCAACAACTTGACGAAGAACAAGCACTTCAAGTGTTTCACCAACTTTAACAAGGTCTGCAACGTTTGCGTCACGGTCGTTTGTCAATTCACGACGTGTCAAAACACCTTCGATACCAGTTCCTTCGATAACAACATTTGCTTGATCATTATCTACTGAGATAACTTCAGCTGTTACAACGTCACCTGTGTTAACTTCGCTAACACTGTTTAGCAATTCTTCAAATTCGTTCATTCTAAAAAGATCCTCCAACAAGAGCCAGCCAATTCTGACCCTTGATAACAATATATTTTTAAAGGTACCCGCAAAGACAATGGTTAACATAGACGGTGCCAATGCACCCGATACCTTTTACTGGGGTAGCTGGATTCGAACCAACGCATGAG